>Ga0116164_10000595_pt1 | contig 30587 bp, 17 predicted proteins | sample AD_UKC109_MetaG_FD_89888 | JGI IMG/M metagenome (GOLD analysis project Ga0116164, IMG submission 89888) | Active sludge microbial communities of municipal wastewater-treating anaerobic digesters from Hong Kong - AD_UKC109_MetaG | ecosystem: Engineered > Bioreactor > Anaerobic > Digestate... | reverse complement strand
TTTACAACGACGGGCTTATCTGGACCCTGGCTCAGGGCAAGATCGTCAGTGAAGGTACGGTCGACGAACCGGTCATCATCCAGGGAGATCGCCTGGAACCGGAATTCGCAGAAATACCGGGTCAGTGGGGAGGCATCCGACTCGGAGCAGGCAGTAAAGGCAATCAATTCCAATACACCACCATCAAGAACTCCATTGTAGGCATCCGTGCCGATTCGGCGTCCAGCCTGACGCTGGCCAATGTGCGCATTTACAACAATGCGAACATTGGGCTCCTGGGAGAACGTGCTTCCATCCAGGCCTCCAATTCACTTTTTTACAACCAGGGCGCCCAGTCGGTTGCATTTACTTACGGAGGCAATTACCAATTTGATTATTGCACGATCGCGTCCTACGGCAATACATCCGATGCCGTCTACATGGATAATTTCCGGTGCCTGAATGATGAGTGTTCTTCGGTTACGATCTACCGGCTCATAGCCAATTGGCGAAACTGCATCATTACCGGTTCCGGAACCGATGAACTCAATATGGTGGATGCAACCAATGGCAAGGAACCATTCGCCTGGGAAGTCCTGTTTGCAAATTGTGTCGTAAGGGTCAAGGACCTCCTGGATGATTATCCTAATTTTTTATCCCAATGCCGGGATTGTGTTGAAAACAAAGAATACACCGACCCCCTCTTTGTAAATATTGACATGGCGCAATATCAATTGGATACCTTGTCCATTGCCCAGGGAAAAGCGAAGCCATTACCAGGCATTACCGGTGATATTGATGACCAACCCAGGGATAGTGCACCAGATATCGGGTGTTATGAACGACAGGAATAAATGCTAGAACCTTTTTCGAGTTATCCCCCCGATAAAATGATTGACATGAAGTTCGCGACGGTGTTAACTACCCTGACAGGCACACTCTTGTTTTTGGGTTGCCAACCTCAGCCTGAAAAGGAAGTCATCGCTGTACCTTTCCCGGCCACTGCTTATGAGGCCGGAATGGTGGTCAGCGGCATGAGGCACCCCGAATGGGGCCAGACGGGAGACTCGCTTCCCTCTTTCAGTTGGCAGGTACCGGTCGAAACCAATAGCCAAAGTGCTTATCGGATTTGGGTTGCTTCATCAAAGGAAAAATTATCCAGACAACAGGGTGATCTGTGGGACAGCGGCAAAGTCACCAGCCCGGCATCTAGCAACATTGTATATGGCGGACAAGCGCTTCACCCGGGTCAATCTTACTTCTGGCAAGTAAGGATCTGGGATGTGGCAGGGATCCCAACGGAATATTCGCCCATCCAACGATTTACCCTGGGTGCCTTTAATACCCCGGGTTATGAAGGTTTACGCATCAAATTGAATGCACCGGCAGCGTTGAAAGCCATCGAGTCAGATCATTATTTCATTGATTTCGGCAAGGATGCTTTTGGGACCCTGGCTTTGTATTATCCGGTCGAAGAAAACGACACACTGACCATACGATTAGGAGAAAAACTGGATAACACCGGGCGTATTGACCGCGATCCGCCGGGAAGTGTCCGTTACCAACTGGTACAGCTTGCCGTGGGCAAGCCCAACTCCAATTTTATCCTTCAACTACCGCCGGATTCACGAAATACGGGTCCGGGCGCCATACTGCTACCGGATTCCATCGGAGTAGTAATGCCGTTCAGGTATGTAGAAATCGAAAATAGTAAGATTCCCCTCCTCCCAAATATGGTGCGGCAGCGTGCCGTATATTATGATTTCGATGCGGAGACAAGCCAATTCAAATGCTCGGATACCACTTTAAACAAGGTTTGGGACTTGTGTAAATACACCATTGAAGGCACCTCGTTTGCAGGTATCTACGTGGATGGTGACCGGGAACGTATTCCTTACGAGGCAGATGCCTATATCAATCAACTTTCTCATTATCAGGTAGATCGAGAATATTCACTGGCCAGACGTACCATCATTTATTTAATGGACCATCCAACCTGGCCAACCGAGTGGCAATTGCACATGGCCATGATGATCGATGCGGACTACCAATACACTGGAAATAAGGAGCTAATCCAACGCTATTATCAAAATCTCAAAAAGAAATGTCTGATGGATCTGGCGGGGCCCGATGGGCTTATTTCCAGTCTGTCACCCAAACTTAATGGTGCATTCATGGCTTCGCTGGGTTTTCAGGATACAGCCACCAGGCTTCAGGATATTGTAGACTGGCCACCAGCCCAAAAAGATACCGGTTGGCCATTGGCTAGCCCGCAGGGAGAACGCGATGGCTACGAAATGATGCCGGAGAACACCGTTGTCAACGCATTTTATTACCGCAATCTGGAGATCATGGAATCATTTGCCCGGATTCTTGGTAAAACCGAAGAAGCGGAACAATTCCATGATCGGGCTGTTCAGGTCCGTAATGCCTTCAGTTCCATCCTGTTTGACTCCGATCGCGGTGTCTATCTTGATGGCGCGGGATCAACGCATGCATCACTTCACAGCAATATGATGCCTCTGGCATTTGGCCTGGTTCCTGCACAACACATCGCATCGGTCGTAAATTTTATTAAAAAGAGAGGGCTTGCCTGTAGCGTATACGGGGCCCAATATTTACTGGAAAGCCTTTACCAGGCTGATGAGGATCAATATGCGCTAAACATCATGCGCAACACGTCGGATCGCGGATGGTGGCATATGAGTCAATTAGGTTCTACCATGACCCTGGAGGCCTGGGATCTGAAATACAAGCCCAATGCCGATTGGAATCATGCCTGGGGTACTGCTCCTGCCAACATCATTGCCCGCTATATGTGGGGAATCCGTCCGGAGACGCCCGGGTTTGAAACCGTCCGCATTGAGCCGAAAATGAGCGACCTGACGACCAGTCTGATTGAGCTGCCAACATTGCGAGGCACCGTAAAAGCTTCATTTGCGAGACACCAGAATGGAAAGACCTACGTCATTTCCATACCTCCCAATACCCAGGGTCTGTTTGTGGTGAGAGAGCAGGTCGAAAGCATCTCCGTTGATAACCAAAAAGTTACTACTCCGGAAATAACGTTAACCAGCGGAGTCCATAAGATCGATGTAAATTTCTAATCGGCCTCCGCGATTAGCTTTTAGCAACAAATCGCTTGATGTCTACACGACTGAGGATAATCAGGCCAATAATGAAGTACAATGCCAGCACCAATACACTATTGCGCATACCGCCGGTCATTTGTTCGACAAAACCGAAACTGAATGTCCCGAGCACAATGGCAATTTTTTCCAATACATCGTAGAAACTGAAATAGGAGTTCAGGTCCCCTTCATTGTCATCTATCATTTTAGAATACGTCGAGCGACTGAGTGACTGAATACCTCCCATCACCATACCAACGGCAGCAGCCACCGCATAAAACTGCACCTTCTCCTGTACAAAGTAGGCAACAATGCAGATGGAAATCCATAATAGCAACATGGTACTTAATGCCAGTTTATTACCTACCCGATCGGACATAAAGGCAAACAGATAGGCTCCACCGATGGCAACCAATTGAAGAATCAAGATTATTATGATTAAATCCTGCGACCCAAACTGCAGTTCTTTCTCGGCAAATGTGGCGGCCATGTACAAAACGGTTTGGACGCCGGCGCTATAACAAAAGAATGCAAAGAGAAATCGTTTAATGTACTTCTGATGCCGTAAGCGCTTCCAGACATCACGGATCTGACGAAAGCCATGCTGTAAGAGTTGTCCGATCTGATCCGAAGGCTGATCTACCGGCAACCGCCGAAAGGTAATCTGAGAAAATCCCAACCACCACAGTCCTACCATGACAAAGGAGATACGCGGTGCCAGGCTTCCTTCCGGTAACCCAAACCATTCCGGCTTGATGATCATCAGCAAATTGACCATTAAAAGCAGCACGGACCCTATGTACCCATAGGCAAAACCCTGTGCGCTCACATCATCGTAGCGATCTTCACTGGCAATGACGGGCAGATAAGCATTGTAAAACACCAAAGCACCGGCAAAACCAATGGTAGCGATGATGAAAAAAATGGTACCCCACCACAATTGATCCATGCCTTGAAAGAAAAATAACATGATGCAGGAAGTTGAACCCAGATAGGTGAAGAACTTTAAGAATCGTTTTCTTCGGCCACTATAATCCGCGATGCCCGAAAGCAGCGGGTTCAAAAAGGCAATGCACAAATAGGCTATAGAGATGGCATAGGCATACATCGAACTGTTGCTGATCGATTGATGACCTATGGATAATTCGCTTTGAGTTACCTGCAGGAAATAAGCCGGAAAAATGGCTGCCGTAATAACCAATGCATAAGCAGAATTTGCCCAATCGAAAAATGCCCAACCCCGAATAATCCGCTTATCATTAAGTTGTACTGCCCGTGGAGTCTCCATAAATCCTTTGACAAACTCCATTAGGGAGCCGGCCAAGCCAAATCTACCATCTAGAATCTAATATCTGAAATCTAATCGTCAGATGCTTATCTTAGACGCTGATGAATATATTGATCCTCTCCCGCAATCCGGCGTTGTATTCGACGCACAGCCTACTGGTAGCAGGCCGAAAGCAAGGCCATTTCATCCGGGTTGTCGATCATCTCTTTTGCGACCTGATCATTGAAGAAGGCAATCCGCAAGTTTATTACAACAACGCACCGTTACGAAATTTTGATGCGATCATTCCGCGGATTGGCAGCACAGCTACCGATTATGGTGCAGCAATCATCCGTCAGTTCGAGGCTAAAAGAGTTTTCACGACCGTAAGTTCCGATGCGCTTTTGAAGGCCCGCGACAAATTGGTTTGTCTTCAATTGCTTGCTGGGGCAGGCATTCCTGTCCCGAAGACGCTATTGACCAATAACATGGTTATGCTTCCATACCTGCTGGAACACCTGGGTAAACATCCGCTCATCGTTAAGATGCAGAACTCAACCCAGGGTATCGGCGTGATTAAAACGGAAAATGCCATCAATACGGAGACGATTGTGGAAGCATTAAATAAATTGCGCGAAAAGATTATTATCCAGGAATTTATTAAGGAAGCAAAGGGTGAAGACATCCGTGTTTTTATTGTTGACGGTGAGGTAATCGCGACCATGCGCCGGCAAGCAAGGGAAGGCGAATTCCGCTCAAACCTGCATCGGGGTGCGACGAGTCAAATCATCCATATCGAACCGGAGGAAGCTGAACTAGCCCTCCGTGCGGTCAAGATTCTGGGGTTAAAAGTAGCCGGCGTTGATATTCTCCGTTCACAGCGTGGCCCACTCATTCTGGAGGTGAATGCCAGTCCGGGCCTGGAAGGAATAGAAGGCACCACCGGTATTGATATCGCCAACGAAATCATTCTATTTGTCGAACGGGAAGTGCGGAGGCAAGCGCCGATACGCTGATTCTGCCGGAAATCCAGTCCCCATGTGGAAAGAAAACAAGGTTGATTACGGAGTTATTACGCTAAATAAACAATCGATCGCCCCCGGCGAATCGAGGCTCATCAGTCTGACTGTAGCCCGGCTACCTTCCGGCACCCAGATCTCCATAAAAGCTCATGTTTACCGAAGTGAAAAACCCGGCCCTACCGTTTTGGTCATGGGCGGTGTCCATGGCGATGAGATCAATGGCATAGAGATCGTACGACGTGCGGTATTTGATAAGATCCTCGCAAAGCCACTGCGCGGAACCATTATAGCCATTCCGGTACTGAATGTTTATGGCTTCATCAATTTCTCCCGTGATGTTCCGGACGGCAAGGACGTCAACCGTTCTTTTCCCGGACTGAGCTCTGGATCGCTCGCCTCTCGCGTTGCGGCAACGCTGACAAAAAATGTGCTACCGCTGATCGATGTAGGAATGGATTTCCATACCGGCGGACGCACCTTATACAACTATCCCCAGGTCAGGTATTCTACCAAAGACCCGGATGCTTTTGAGATAGCAAAAGTCTTTGCTCCACCATTCATCATCCAAAAGCCTTTAATCTCAAAATCACTCCGGAAAACGAGCTTTGAGATGGGAAAGACCATCCTGGTCTATGAAGGCGGTGAGGCATTACGGCTGGACGGCCTGGCCATTCAAAAAGGATTGGAAGGCATGCAGCGCGTTTTGAACCGGCTTGAAATGATTGATAAGGCGCCTGAAGTTAACCACGATAGCATTCATGTCATCCGGGCAAGCTGGTCCCGTGCATCCCAATCCGGTCTTTTCATGTGGACCCAGTCGTCTGGCTGTGAGGTACGTAAACAAGAGCCTTTAGGCTTTTTTCGTGATAAGGATGGTTTGGAAGAGGTGATCCTTCGTGCCAACAGGAGCGGTTACATCATCGGGCATAACAACACCCCGGTTGTTCATCAGGGTGACGCCTTATTTCACATCGGCCATGAGCTAGAGAAAATCAATCGCGATGGCTCTTAAACCAAAGATACTACGCATACGACGAAGCCAAACACCGGCTGGATTTGATTCCGGCCTGTCCATCTTGGATCTAAAAAAAACCGTTATTTTCGTCCATTAATGAACGCTTTCATGAAGCTCTGGCCGATATACCTCGCCTTGTTAATTCTCTCCTGCCAAGCGCCGGAACATAACCACTCTGAACCGGATGATACGGTGATGAATGATTCGGTTACGCCGGATGAATCTTCGACAGAAAAGATCCTGGGGTATTTTGCTGAGTCCAGTCGCCTGGCCTGGCAAAAACCGGGTAAAGTCCTGGATTTTTTTGGGGACATCGAGGGCAAAGTGGTCGCTGATATTGGTGCAGGATCCGGCTTTTTCACCTTGCTGATACCGGCACGCGGAGCCCGGGTCATTGCGATCGACATTGATCCTGCTGCCCTGGCGACCATCGACGAACTGATTAATTTGCCCAATTACGATGCTACCCTGCGAAAACAAATCGACATGCGGCTGGCCAAGCCGGAAAACCCAAATCTTGAACCGGACGAAGTGGATGATATTCTTATCGTTAACACCATAGCATACTTACCCAACCGGTTGCAATATCTAAAGCATTTGCGAACCGCTCTAAAACCCAATGGCACCATTCTGATCGTTGATTATAAAATGAAGCGTATTCCACTGCCGGTACCCCGTAATGAGCGGGTACCCTTATATCAGATAGAGGATGACTTGTATGCTGCCGGGTATACAGACATCTCCGTCGACGAATGTTTTCTGGACTACCAATACATCATCCGGGCGCATAATCCCGATGCGTCTTCAGATCAGTGATCAGGAAATAATCAAAGCTTGTCGCTCCGGTCCCGTTGAAATGTATTTGATGGGGGTCGCCAATGTTTTTTCAAGGAATAAAAGATAGTCCTGGAGTGCTGCCGGCAACTGTTCACGCTGTTGACAGGAAGCCGTATCTTCCATCCACCCGGAAAATTCCCGGTAAGACATAGGCATTCCTTCGACCATTTCAAAAGGAATGGCATCTGTCTCTTTACCATCAATTTGATAATGTGTTGCTGCTTTTAGCGAGGCGAAGCTATTTAACACATCCACTTTGGTAATTGCTATTTCATCCACGCCGTTCAGCATGATGGTGTATTTCAATTGGGGCAGGTCGATCCAGCCACAACGGCGGGGCCGTCCGGTAGTTGCTCCAAATTCATGGCCAGCTGCCCTGAGGGCTTCTCCCTCTTCATCATGCAATTCAGAAGGAAATGGACCAGAACCTACTCTGGTGCAATAAGCCTTGGTGATTCCAATGACTTTTCCGACCCGCTTGGGAGCCACCCCAAGACCTGTGCATAAGCCGGCTGTGATGGTATTGGAGGAGGTCACATAAGGATAGGTGCCAAAGTCGATATCCAGCATACTGCCCTGGGCTCCCTCTGCCAAAAGTCGTTTTCCGGCATCCAGGGCCTGATTAACAAAGTATTCACCGTCAACGTGTTGGAGGCTACGCAGGCACTCCAGGCTGGCAAACCATTTCGTTTCTTCCGCTTCCAGGTTGAAATCTATGGCCGGATACATGGAAGCCAGGTTAAGATGTTTTTCTTTGAGCGTCTGGTATTTGTCCATAAAATCCGGTGCAAATACATCGCCAACGCGTAATCCGTTTCTTCCGGTTTTATCCATGTACGTAGGCCCAATACCACGCAAGGTGGAGCCAATCTTAGCCGCGCCCTTGGAGGCTTCCGAGGCCGCATCCAATAATCGATGCGTAGGCAGGATAAGGTGTGCCTTATGGGCTACAAACAGACGGTCCAGAAACGACAAGCCGGTTGATTGCAGCTCGGCAATTTCCTTTTCCAGGGTAATGGGATCAATCACGACTCCATTACCAATCAGGTTTTGCAAGTCTGCACGGAAAATACCGGAAGGAATGGTGTGCAGAACAAACTTTTTTCCATCAAACTTAAGTGTGTGACCGGCGTTAGGGCCTCCTTGAAACCGGCAAACCATGTCGTATTGCGTAGCCAGATAGTCTACGATCTTTCCTTTTCCCTCGTCTCCCCACTGCAATCCGACAATGACATCAATTTTCATCGAGCTGTGTGTTTTAAAGAGCCAAAGATACTCTTTTCTGTCCGAGAAATAGGTATTGCCTTGGGAATTGCGGTCATGAATAAATCCCATGAATGTCTTTCCGGCGATTTCCTGGGTTCTCTCCGGTAGGGTCAGAGAACCCTCCTTTTCTGTCATTCATTCCTCGCTATGCTCTGGGCTTAAAGTTGGTCGGTCGAGTCATCTTCTTCTTTTTCGTAGAAGTTGTTCTAGCCCCCGGGCGCGTTGTTTGTCTGGGTTGAAGGTTTTTTCGGTTTGATCGCTTAGCCCTCGATGAGAACGGCTGAGTAGATGTAGGGCTGGTCGCCAGGTATTCACTACCCTCGTGGTCAGTGCGTGTTGCCTCATTTAACTCTTTGGCGATCTTATATTCGACGCCACGGATGATCTTTTTCTCAGCCAGGTTATGATATCCGTTTCGGAGTTTTTGTTCAAAATCACGGTCTTCTTCCCGGGCATTGCGGATTCGTTTTTCCGCATGACCCAACTCGTGCGCCAATCCCAAAGCAGGCGTCTGCCTTCCCCCATTTTTAACTTTAAGCGCAGACCGGGGATGCCAGGTCACTGTCAGATCGTCCGGTGAGAACTCGACGCCGGATAAATCCCGGGTCTCCTCAATGCGAATAATCCGTGATGATTGTTCCAGGGTACCGATCAACCTGCTGCCTGTTGGGCTTTTCTTCAAATACCGGAAAGCACGGCGGACATCATTTTTAAAAGAAACGCTGCTTTTACTGGCAATAACAATCCGATTACCATCCGGATCGGAATATTTCAATGGGTTGTTCGCCACATAAGCATAGGGACTCAACGATGGATAGCTCCCGGCATCCGGATCCGGGCTTTGCCACATGGACATTTCCGGATCGTAATAGCGCGAACCAAAGTAATACATTCCCGACTCCTCATCTCGTTCTTTGCCCCCCAATAAATAATCCGGAATGGCGCCGTCCAGCTTTTCATCCCAGAGGACTTCACCGAAGGGCAAATAGGTCACATGACGGGTCACCTCTCCGGCGTGATTGGTCACATAGGTTACATTTCCCTGCGCATCACTGAGGTAGTAAAAATCCAATAACTCACTGGCTAGATCGTCTCCGGTAAATCCATATCCAGGCTCCGCCCGGGTTGTGTCGGCAACATTGATCCATACCGGAGGTCCCGGAGGTCCGCTCGTATCCGGAGGACCAATCGGTAAATTCCAGTTAGCCGGCGGGATGTTCCAGGGTTGGCCTCCCTGCCCACCCGGCAAAGGGCTTCCGGTCACATCCGGATTCGCATAATAGCCATAAAGTGTAGGCGGTCCGGGAGGTATACCCAGATCCCGGTAATATTGATCCAGGCCTTGCTGTAGAGCCACCAACCGTTTTTGATAATCAATATTTCCCGCGGAGATACCTCCATAAGTTGGTAGCAAGTCATGGACAAATTTACCGGTGCCTTGCTTGCTCAGAAAACGGACACCATCGATGTAGTAATGTTTGATAAACCGATCTTCCCGGATGGTCAGGTACGGGCTCACATAGGCGGTGAAGTCATTGGAATGATTGACAAATCCGACCGTTTCGCCGTCCAGGAAAATCCCCTGACTTCCGCCACTACTTTTGATAGCCCGTTGCCCTTCAGCATCGTAAGTATATCTGCTCATTATCCCGTTGTCAGAAACTCCGGTCAGGCGATTTTCTTCATCCCAAATTAATTGCCGGTTGTTGAAAACCACGGTACTTGACTGATCTGCCAAATTACCATTGCCATCGTATTTGAGTTGATTATCGTTGATTCGGTCCGGAGCATGCCGGTTGCTGTAGGTAAATGTCCAGTCCAGGCTGAGATCTTCCCGCAGTTTCCCATTGAGCAGGATTCGCTGCTGCTTTTGGCTCACATTTGCGGCATGGTTGTACGCCATATCCAGGTCAAAGGCATGTTGCTGGTTGCCGTCATCGGAGCCTTTCGCCTGGGCAAGCCGATGCAATTGATCGTAGCCATAATTTGTTGAGAAAAGTGTTCCTGCTGCTGATTTGCCCAAATCGGAGTGATCACTCATTTTGGTAATATTGGATTCGCGGTCATAGACATATTCCATTTTCATAAAGTCACCCTGCGCAGTTCCTCCGGTAATGGTGCTTACTCGCCGTCTTTCCGGATCATAAACCGTAGTCTGGTTAACGTCATTCCCAAACCGGATAAAGGTCCGGTCGCCAAAGGCGTCGTATCCCATCTGATTCAGGTAATCGTAGGTATAACCAAGCTTCTCACCGTGCATCTCGGCCAATAATCCACCTTCGTTGTAGGTATAAGTTACCTCCTCTGCATCCGGATATTGCATCGTCAAAGTCCGGCCCCATGAATCCCTGGTGGTGGTTGAAATGTAGGTCGCAATGTGTGTCGCATTAATCAGCATGGTCCTGATTTCTTTGTCGACATTGCCCAGTGCATCGAAAGTCCACGCTCTTCCTCCGGTAGCATCTTCTACAAACCAGACTCTTCCTACCTGGTTGTTTTTCGCATCCGGACTACCATAATGGTAATAAACGTTGTTCTCGATATTCTTTGGGTAGGCAATGCGGGTCAATCTTTCGTGATCGTAATCGAAGCGTATCGCACCTTGGTCGGGTATTTTTTGCAGCAGAGAGGTGGTAGTCCGCGAAACTAAATTATCTGCGAAGTCGTATTGGTTGATAACAGTACCATCATCGGCATTTTCTTTCCGAATCAACCTGCCAAAGTGGTCGTACTGATAAGTCGTTACTATTCCTTGATCATCTTCCGTACCTAACAGCTCATCCAGCGCATTGTAGTTAAACGAAGTCCATACTTCTCCATTTTCCAATTCATCCATGGCTGCAGTTTGGCGATCCCGGACATCCCAGAAGGTATGGCGCTTATTACCTAATGCATCCGTAAGGGCCACGTGAACGGAAGGCTCCATGTGATAATCGGGTGCCATGTCGTATTCAATAGAAACGGATGTTCCATCGGGTCGCTCTTCGAATACCGGACGGTCCATCACATCGTAGCTGATGTTCGTAGGCCTGGTACTGTTTTTTTCACTATGGTATACCCCTGCCTGCGTAATCGGTTCTGTGACCGGATAATAAGTGCTTATTTCCCGTCCTAATTCATCGAATTCTACATTGCCGGACACCTGGAGAACATCTGCATCCGGCTGATGCTCACCCTGAAAGAGAGCCAGCTGGCGCTTGACCTGAACCGATCTCCCCAGCCCATCCACCAGCAATACCGATAGGATATCTTTTTCCCGCGTGGCATCCCAGGAATACGCCTCCGCATAGCGAACCGGAGCATCCAGATGATATACATAACGCTGAGTATAAGGCTTATCTGCTTTCATTTCGAAAGGGCTGGTCAGCAGGCTCAACCGGCCAAAATCATCATAGCCGTACCGCACCTGTGCTCCATTCATATCAGTCCGCAAGGTCAATTCACCGAAACGAGGATCGTATTCGTACGCGGAATGATAACCATAACTATCACTAACCTCCTGCAGATACGTATGCAAATCCTCATCCCAATGGTAAGTAAATGCCAGGCGATCCCCATGCAGATTAGCGGGCCGGGTTGCAGAAAGGAGGTTTCCGTATTCGTCATAGGTATAAGCATGAAGGGCAATGGAATCCTCGCTTAAATAATCCTTGGTCTCCGTAATATTACCTGCATCGTCGATCGATACCGTTCGCTGACGCAACCAACCATTGGCGTCTGCAATCAGGATTTGGTTTGGTATAGAATAAATGTGTTGCATTTCCAGATTGTGGTATAGCGTCGAGGTCGTCAGCACATCTTCCGGGTTTCCATTCCCATAATCGCGCTCTACGATGAGATTACCATGGGTGTCGTAATCAAAATCCATGCGATGTTCCAGTCCTGCTGTCTCATTCCCTTCATAATATTCGGTCTTTTGCGAGACCAGTGCCGGAAAATAAGATGCATCTTCCACATCTTCCAGGCTGGCAGGAACCACCGTTCCGAGATCCGGATACCGGAGTTCATAAGTGTATTGGTTCCGGACATAAGGTTTCTTTTGCCCGTCCCTGACCACTTCCGACCGCTTCAATCCTTTGCGATAATAAGACGACACATCGTAATTGGTCTCCAGGATGCGGTAGATGGAATCATGGCTCCATTCATTCATTTGCACCTGACCAAAACCGTAGAACATCCGTTCCCGCCGATTGAAGTTGCCCTGCGAATAGGTGTAAGTTGTCCTGATGGTATCGGCCCCGTCACCGCTGACGCCGTCCACTTGCTTGACTTCAGACAAAACCCACTGGCCAAAGGGCAAGCCATACGTGTTACCCGCGACTGCGTAATCAAGGAACATTCTACCACCCAGGGGATTTTCAACGGATTTCAAGCGGTTTGTTCTTCCTAACGCAGACGGAGCAACCGCCAGGTCACCATCGTTTCCATCAGCGACCAGGTAGTCGGCATAACCATCTCCGTTTATGTCTTCCAGCAGGCTTTTACCCCGGCTGACCCCTTGCCCGGTAAAAAATCCGGGATTGACGCAAACGCGAATGCCTATGATGAAGATTTCGATGCAAGCCGTAAAGGCGCTGTTCACTGATTCACCGGTTGCAGAAGATGTTTCTAATCCGGGAATGCCTTCCCAGGATTGCTCCGGGCCAAACCCACTGCCGGTATTCAATCGCACCCGGAATGGATCTGTCCCGACCACCCAATCGGGTAGTCCGTCTCCATTCAGGTCTTCCAATCCTGCCGTAGTCCAGATATCGGTCCGTGACAGCGAGGTCCCGGCGACAATGCTTCCATTCCTATAATTGACACCCAGGCCGGCACCATAATCCGTACTCTTGCCTGAACGAATGGCAGAAAATCCCCAGTTCTCGGGAGATGCAAAGCGGTAACCCAGGTTCAGTGCAACACGTCCATCCTGATAGACCTTGTCGATGAGGCCATCTCCATTCATATCCAACCAGCTATGCTCGGCATGATCGTCGTCGGTGGTGAAGTTTCCACTTATCCCAATGGCTTCAGCAGCCGTCTTTGCCGCCGACCTCGCCCGCTTACTTGAAGTACCGGTACGCGATTTTACCCGGGCGGTCCGCGATATCCCGCCTGCCGCCTCACCCGAATTGGAAGTGCTTGAATAGATGAATCCACCACCCAGGGTAGCACCTATGGAATTGGACATAGCCAGATGGATACCAAGGTCATAAGGAACGCTGTTTGCTTCCCATCCTCCTAAAGGGGTGCTGTATTGGATTTTGTCCTGCGTTATAATATCCGGATAGCGATCTCCATTCATATCCAGCACATCCAGCAATGTTTCCGTCTCACTCCATGATGTCCCGGCAGAACCATTTACTATTCCTACCCCGCCACCTGCCGCAATGCTGTGCATGGTATTTTTAAACTGGCGGGCAGGGGCCGATAAGCCTTCACCATTCGTGGATGGTATGGTGAAGATCAAATCATCTTCTCCCAATCGTGAGCTGCTAATCACCTGATCCAGAACATAGGTGAGGTTGTCATAACCTTTCCAGGATTGTGTTAACACATCAGGCACCAGAATAATCAAAGCTGCTTCTTTGGCATTAAACAGATCGCCCAGGGATTCCGGGTCATCCAGGTTGATCTCCGACGTATCAACCTGCATCATTTGATCATCCAGCTTCAGGTCGGCTTCAACAATTGAGCTATTGGCCCGGTTGCCATTGCCATAATAAGCAAACTGGCCCCACCCTCGATAAAGCGGACCAAACAATGCCTGCTGCAATGGGTTGGTCGTGAATAAACCGGGCTTGACCTGGCTGGCTACTTGATTAATTGTCAGGTTCGCTTGTAGACTTCGGAAACCATTAGCTATATCCGGACTGGTGACATGCATTTCAATCCATAAGCTATCCCCTGTCTGAACCGGTATCGTCAACTGGATGTTTTGCGCTGCTGCTCCATTGCGAATGAACACCGTTTTCCTCGCGACCAGGGTATGTAATGACTTTACTGAAAGCGTTACCTCTCCATTCAACGTGTCCGCGATCCCGGGCATAGAAACAGAAACACTCAGCATGCCTCCAGCGGGAGAATGCCAGATGGTGGCAGGCCGAATCTGGTTATTAAACATTGAATAGTCCACTACCGGATAAAAGTCATAAAGAGGCTGGCCATTCACGCCGGTCACCTGCTGACTATCTGCCTGAGTATAATAAATACGCGGCCTCCAGTTTACCGCCCTCCAATCGACCTGGGTAGCGGTCCGGAGGCGGAAATAAAATACATCCCTATCGGTGACATCAATGTTTGGCAAGGTGATATCCTGACTTACCACCGAATCAGAACGCATCAGCCGGTCAAGGATGTATGTTGTATCCAGCCCATCCACCCGCAGGATCTGGACACGAATATCATCAGACAACATTCCTTTCGTGAAGGGCCCTTCTACGGTTACCTGTCCATCAAGTGGCATATGCAACGATTGCAAAGCCGTCAGGAGAAAGTCGGAAGAGGCCTGATAGTATTTCCTGGATTTACCGTTAGCGGTGAGGGTGTCACCCTTCAAACTTAAATAAGTAATCCGGGGATCCCACACGACCTGATCGTAAGCACCGTCAAAAACCGATTGGACCCGGAAATAAATCCGGTCTCCACGATTTACTTCTAAAAACTGGACATTCACCGGATTTTTGACTCCGTAGTCGAGTCCCTGGATCCGGGATGACCAGAGTTCCCGTCCTTTCATTTGGATAGCAACCCGCACACCGTCTTTATGCGGGTAATCGGCAGCCGCAGGATCCTCCAGAAGGTGAACCGGAGCATCAATCCGAATGATGCCAGTATCCGGAGCCAGCCACATTTTCACGACATCATGTAGTGGAAAGTCCTGCATCTTCTGCAACAGTTCACTGGTATCCTGGACGAAAAGAGCAGGGTCAGGCGGCGATGTAGGGGTCACCGGATTTGGCGTAGGATTGCTGCTCCGGGTAAACTCCGGCTCTCCATTTGCATTGATGTGATTAAAATAAACAATTCCATCCTGGGCTATATCCACCAGGTCATCCCCATTAAAATCCGTAAAATAGGACGTTGCGCGAGTTGTAGTCGTTGTATGCTCGTAACCACCGAAGACAAATCCTACGTGGCCTTCCGCACCTATACTCGTACTGGAGGCTTTGGTAGCCGAAAATCCGGAAATTCCTTTGACAGCCCGCTCCGGTCCGAATAAATTACCTTCCAACGACTGGTTACTCCGGTAGTATAAAGTGCCTTGTCGGGCATAAACCTTATCCGCTAATCCATCTCCGTCGATATCCACCAAGGCCAGCAGGCCCTGTGACTGTGAACTGGCATAGGCAAAACTACCTCCGGCCGAATTAGTCTTACTGGTCGGATCACCGATCGGCCCGACCGTCACGACCGTTCCTCCTCCAATGTTACTGGAAGCATCGCCGCCCAGCACAGTAACCTCGCCATCAAAGCCCGGAATCGGATTTACCAGCTTGCCTTTCACCTGATCATAAGGTACATCCCAGGAAACAGTGGGCAGGTAAGGACTAAATTCCGGAAGCTCCTTAAGATCATCATAATAATCAAATTGATGTTGATAAAACAAATTTCCCTTCCCATCGAACTGATCAATAGAAGCGAGCAGGGTTTTACTAAATGCACCGGCCAGATAATTCAACTGATAAGACCTTACCAGCTCACCATGAAATAATACCTCGATGCGTCTAAGCAAATCACCACAGACTTCTTTAAATCCTAATCGCCCCTGGATCATCTTATCAGGCCGACTGGCCTCACCCAGTTCACTGCCCCGGATAAATCGTATTTGAAATGGCCCCGGAGTGTCATCAAATCCAGTGTACGTGATCTGATCCGGATACAGATAGCGCCCGGCCACCGTTCCTCCCGTCAAACCCACATCGGATGTTTGTTTGTATTCAAACCGGATGGTATTTCGATCGGCATCACGTATCTCCTGCAAAGCCCATCGTACTTTCCTGCCCTGATCATCAGACAAGGCCGCACCTCCATCCGGGCCACCATAACGGAATCGGGATCCATCATTATCCCAAACTTCCCACCAGTAGTTATTCGGGTGGTTGCCATGGCGAACGATACGCAAAAAGTCGGTTTCCACCCTGGGATGAAAAACTTTTTCAGCAGTCCTGGGTTGAAGCTGACCCCGATGCGTTACCGGTGTTAGCTGCTCGCCATTGAATAAATAGGTTTCGGTCTCTTCCTGACTATCAAACCGAGGCACTCCCCAGCGCGTATCGATCTCGATGGTAGGAATAGCCAGGTCCCACCCCCAACCCATCCATCCGTTCTGAAATTCGCTGGTATAGGTGATATTCAAATCAGGGGTCATATCCTTCCGCCCGGGAGGAAGGGTTATCGGAAAATGCAAATGAGCGGTTCCTTGCTCGTCAACATCCGGATATTGGATTAATTCAATGCCAGCGGAAGGATCAGCAAACGTTTGGAGTGAAAATTCTCCGGGATCCAATATTTCCGGCTCCATAGACTGGGCTGACCCTAAAAAAGGAAGGAGCGATATCCCAACCACCGTCAACCATTGCGTGTTGATCCTCATCATTGTACGATTAACTTACTGACCAATTCCTGTTCTCCCTGACGGATGCTCACCACAAACCAACCGGGCCGGTTAATGCCCGGCTGGATGCGGTAAGTGCCTGGCTTAAGCAAATCTTGACGGTAGACCACCTGTCCTGTGGATGTGACTATCTGAAGGTTAGCTTTACCCTCCTCTTCCCATATCAACCGGAAAGCGCCGCCAGGAGCGATCAGGTTTGGGTACAGCTCAATGGGCTTTGCCCGATTTTCAGCTTGCAGAACGCGAAACGATTCCTCTGTCAAGCAACCCGCTTCCCGGGTTAGCAGGAGGTAATCTCCAGGGGAGGTCACACTCAAGGAATTACCGATATGCTGCGATCCATCCGGTTGAATCCAGGTATAATCGGCTTCCGGAGAAACAGGGTCCGGTCTGAGGATCAGTGTGTGACGGGATAATGTGTAGGTCGCCTCTAAGGTTGACTCATTCTGCCACAAATTTTGAGTGAGCAACAATTGCTGCTGATAACTTCTCCCTTCTGAATCAGTGACTTTGAGCCAATAAATGCCCGGTTTCAGGGTGCTGTCTGACCAAAGATGCTCATAAACCCTTGTCTCTATCAGCTTTTTCCCATCCTGTTCCAGTACCATCCGGTAGGGTGACTTTCCTCCCATCAGGCGCACCGCTATCTCTCCGTAGGCCGCTTCATCATTGTCTGGACAGGGTGGAGCTTTCCACCACGTTTTCGCAAAAAAAGCAGGGGCCTGCAGGAGTGTGAAAGCCCATTTTGCATCATTCTGGGGATGTGGCATTGTGCTACCAAGTAATTTCTGCGATTTTAATTCCAATGGTTTAGCCCACCACCCTTCCGGGGTAAACTGCGTATTTCCGGTAGTGTCTACGACCACCCAATACTGGTTACCAGGGTTGGGTGGTGGTAATAATTCCGGATCCCAATAGAAAATAATCGACTCCGTCCCAGCATCTTCTCCGGTCCATTGACCGCGCCAGGTTCGCTTCAGCTTATCCATTCCGTTTTGGTTCGCGGTTTCCCATAAAACCGGCCCATCATCATCTCCCCAGATAAAAAAAGAGCGATCAGATAGCGTCCTGTGATTTTCTGCATTGGAGCTTTGCAGCCTCCCGACAGAAACCACCGGCAACCCCGGCATCAGACTTGAGGTCGCCTGTCTTGAATTCAAACCGGATTTGTCATCACGACCAATGCCGGCTATGCGGTGGCTGTAATCCAGCATGGACCGGGCGTCCCAAATGACCTCGCCCTCCGCATTAAGGTAATTTTTCGGAGTCGATTGATCTAAAGTCAGTCCGTATTTGATCGCCAGATAGCTATCAATTTTTTGTCGTTCAGATGGGGTAAGTACGCGATCAAAGAGCATCCATTCCCCAAGTTTTCCGGAGTAAGGCTCAACAGGAATGGTTGGCTGGGCAGGTCTTGATCCCAACCACAGCAAATAACTGTTTTGGTTGGTATCCAAATTATGCTGGAAATACGACTGAATCACCGGTCCGGTAATCCGGTCTGCCGGGTAGTTAAAAAAATAATTGCCTGTTAAATCTGCAGCCCGGTAATTTGTATTGATCAATAAACCCTGCTCGCCCTGCCCCAAACTCCAGATGCATTGTTCGGTCGGGATTCGCGTATCAGAAACGGAAAATATGGTGAGTGCCGGTAGCTTGGCTGGTGTCAATGGCAGCCGGAAGGCACGGCTTTGGGTGGGAGTGATCACTGGCTGATAGTTTAACCAGCTCAGCGTATCTCCCGATGGCATTACTAAGAGTCTACCATTTCCGTCAATCCAGACGGTGTGACCATTTTGTATTTTTGGCTGCAACCAAACCTGGACTCCTTTTACCCCTCCTGGACTTGGGTTCTGCGCATAGCAAATGCCATAAAGGAACAAGAAGTATACGGTCAGGCAATTACGAAATCCCATTTTCATCGTGTTATTGATTAAATGGAATGGCGTACCCTAACGTGAGCATAAAGGCCATGTTACGATTGGCATTCTCAATAAAATTATATCCGTTAGCCTGAGTCTCTATCACATCAGAAAGCCCAAGTTGGTACCGCCCTTCAATCAGGAAGTTCTGGAATTCGACGCCCAATCCCAGCACGAGGGAAAAAGCAGGCTTACCTTTCAACACCTCGCGTAAATTCTGCTGAATTTGTAAATCCTGGCCGATGACCTCGGAATTGGACGTATAACGGATGGCATTGTTTGAAATGTTGATGCCCAACTGTGGTCCTACGCCGATATGGATTCCTGCGAACGCATCCGATAGCTGGCTTAGAGGGTACACTTTGAAATAGGGTACCAAATTGATGTATTGATAATTAAATGCCATGGAATAATGTAGTCCGTTCACATCATTGTAGTCAAAAGTGCCGCCGGACATACTGTACAAGATCTCGGGTTGTATGGCGATGAACGTATTCTCAAATTGCATATAGAAAAAAATCCCGGCTGACCCACCCCATTGATTTTTCAATTGGGTTGAAAAGGATTCTTCCGGGAAGACCGGACGAATGATGGTCGTTTTAATAGCATCAATCCCCGAATAGGTTACACCTCCTTTCAATCCGAAATAAGAGCCTTCCGCATCGATCAACTGGGCAGAAAGGGTGCATGTAGATAGCATGAACAGGAGTACAAACTGATTTTTCATAGCTTCCGGTTTATGAAACACAATACCGGCATTGGATGCACAACCGATTGATTTTCTGTGCATAACTTAAGCCAGCTATTGTTTCAAAGATGCATTTTAAAGCCAGGACATCCAATTTGTCCAGGTAGACAATAGGTAGACAGACCTACAAAAAGTTGAATGTTGAGGGTTGAATGTTGAATGTTCAATCCGGAAAAGGAAAATATTTAAAACACCCTGTCATTTGGTGCCGACGGTCATGCTGCGGCTGCACGAAAGCTAGGAGAAGACAGCTCCAGTCGGCGTCAAAGCGAAGGATGAGCCGGAAAAAAGAAATTTCAAGTTAACTAAGTGCTTTTGTCGTGAATCAGGAAGAAGCTTCCCTGGCTTTGAGTGCGGCATCCATGTTCGGGTTTTTATCGCAAGCTCCCGCACATTTTCCATACAGGTTAAGGGCATGGTGGGTCACCGAAAAGTGCAATAAAGAACCCATCATATCCTTGATTTGCTGGACCCGCGGGTCGCAAAACTCAAGGACTTTGCCACAATCTACACAGATAAGGTGGTCGTGTTGCTTAAACCCATATGATTTCTCGTATTGGGTAAGGTTCTTACCGAACTGATGCTTTTTAACCAGGTCACAGGTCACCAGGAGCTCGAGGGTATTGTACACCGTAGCGCGACTTACCCGGTATTTTTGGGTTTTCATATGGATGTAGAGCGCTTCCGCATCAAAATGATCGGTACGGCGGTAGATTTCTTCAAGGATTGCATATCGTTCTGGAGTTTTCCGTAGACCCTGCTGTTCGAGATGCGCGGAGAAGATGTTCTTAACCTCCCGGATGATTTGTTCGATATGCTGAAGATTATCCATTTTAATTGGTTTCCGAGCGAATGACATTGGAAATGCCCGGCATTTTCTTTAAGGTAATAATGGCATGATTGACCTGGTCGATGTTATTGACGATCACAGAGACCCGGCCTTCAAAAAAGCCTTCACTACCGGTGATGGTAAAGGAACGGATATTGAGCCCTAAAGTTGAGGAAATCAGGTGGCTAATGCGTTCGATGACACCCGGACCGTCATCAATACCGGTAATGACCAATTCTACGGTATAGGAAGTATTTTGGGTATAGACCCATTCTGCTTTGACGATGCGGTAGCCATAATTAGCCATCAGGTGCATGGCATTCGGACAGGTAGTCCGGTGAATTTTCAAACCATCGTTGATGGTTATGTAGCCAAAAATATCATCCCCCATCACCGGTTCGCAACAGGTAGCGAATTTGTAATTGTATACTTCTCCGGGCTCGCCATTGATGATGAGTTTGGGGACACCGCGCATGACCCCGGTGGGTTCCCTGGGTTCAGTGGGCGGCAGGGAAACAGGCTGCTTGACGGGAGCCTCAGGTTTACGCTGGACCAACTTACCGCCTTCCACTTCAAACTGCCGTAAGTCATTCAGACTTATACTTTCGGTGGCAATGGCGAAGTACAGGTCCATGCGGGATTTGAATCCAAAAAATTTAACCAGCATGTCGATGTTATCCTCAAACTCTGCTTTCATATTTCGCAGCTTGCGTTCGAGGGCTTCCTTGCCGTATTCCCCTTTTTGTCTTTTTTCCTCTTTAAGTGATTGCCGGATTTTGGCTTTTGCTTTCCCGGTAGCTACCAATTTAAGCCAGTCCTCAGAAGGTTTTTGATTTTTACCGGTGATGACTTGCAGTTGATCCCCGTTCTGGAGTTTGTACCCCATCGGAACCAGCTTGTTATTGACCTTTATGGCAACACAATGGGACCCTACATCGGAATGGATCCCGAAAGCAAAGTCCAGCGCTGTGGCACCTTTGGGATAGATTTTCATTTCACCTTTCGGCGTATAGACGTAGACCTCCTCATTAAAAAGGCTGGTTTTAAAGTCGTTAATAAACTCGAGCGCATCGGTATGCGGGCTATCCAGTATTTCCCGGATATTATCGAGCCAATTTTCGTAGAGGTTGTGCATTTTCTGGACCCCCTTGTATTTCCAGTGGGCTGCAAAGCCGCGCTCGGATATTTCATCCATTCGTTCCGAACGTATTTGCACCTCTACAAACCGGCCTTTAGGGCCAATTACCGTGGTATGCAACGATTCATAACCGTTGGATTTAGGGGTTGTGATCCAGTCTTTCAGCCGCTCAGGGATCGGGGTATGCACATCGGTGACGATGGAATAGACTTGCCAGCAGATGGATTTTTCGCGTTCCGGGGTTACATCGACGATGATCCGTATGGCGTAAAGATCAAAGATCTCTTCAAAAGGTACCTTTTTCGTCCGGATCTTGTTGAGTATGGATGAGATGGATTTGGGACGGCCGTTGATACGGTAAGGTACCTTCAGTGAATCAAGGGCCTTGCGGAGCGGTTTGATGAATTCATTGATGTACCGGTCACGCAGTTTTTTTGAGTCTTCCAGCTTATCTGCTATATCCTGATAGATCTCCGGCTCCATGATACGGAGACAGATATCCTGGAATTCGGTTTTAATGTTGTACAAGCCAAGCCGGTGTGCCAGTGGCGAATAAATGTAGCTGGTCTCGGCAGCGATTTTCAGCTGTTTCTGCCGCGGCATGGAGTCTATGGTGCGCAAATTATGCAGCCGGTCGGCCATTTTGATCAGTACGACCCGCACATCCTGCACCAGGGTACTGACCACTTTTTTAAAATTCTCCGCTTGCGGGCTTTCGACATTGTAAAGACCGTCCAGTTTGGTAAGACCATCCACGATCATGGCAATCTTATTCCCAAATTCTTTACGTACTTCCGTCAGGGACACATCGGTGTCTTCAACGACATCGTGCAATAAAGCGCAGACCACTGCGGTCGGACCCAGGCCAATTTCTTCAACACATATGCGGGCAACTTCGATGGGATGCAGGATATAAGGCTCCCCGGACTTGCGCCGCTGACGGGCGTGCGCCTCGACGGCCATTTCATAAGCCCGGCGAATATCAGCCCGGTCTTCCTGGGTAGCTTTCTTGTTGATGGTACGCAATAGCTTGCGGTAGGCGCGCTGGATCAACACCCGGTCTGAATCGGTATATAACAATACTTCTTCCATGCTTAGCTACCACCCTTAAGTTCTAAAAAGATACAAAATAGTGATTCCCTTGATTTATGTGCGTATCTGGCAGGCCTCATTAAGGTATAAAACGCATGGACCCGGTCTTCTGTTCCCTCCATCCCGGACTGAATGCTTCGGCCTACACCGCATACCTAAAAAAGCTTCATAAAGGCACTCTGATATTAACAGAATCCTCGTATCTTTGCATTCCTTTTGACAAAAGCGTTCAAAAGTACCCTGGCTTTGAGTAGCCGGGATTGTAATAAAGACCATCGAATTGCGGGTGTGGCGAAATTGGTAGACGCGCTAGACTTAGGATCTAGTGCCGCAAGGCGTGGGGGTTCGAGTCCCTCCACCCGTACTCAGTTAATCTTTTTAAAAAGGACTTCTTTCGAAGCGCCTTAAATCCAGTTATTTTATGAAAATCTCACGCAGCGCTGCTACTCAGCCACTCACTGAAGTCATCCAGATCGAAATGGAAACAACCGACTACTTGTCGGAATTTGAAAGTGAGCTGCGTAAATACCGCCAAAAAGCAGCCTTCAAGGGATTCCGGAAGGGCAAAACCCCCATGGGCTTTGTAAAAAAGATGGTCGGAAAGTCCCTGATGGCCGAGATCGTGCATAAAAAACTGGAAGCTTCTCTTTACGAATACCTGGAGACGGAAAAGCTCGACCTGCTCGGCCAACCGATCCCCACGGAAAATGAGAAAGAAAATCATCTGGACGTCAATTCCCCTCAAAAACTGGAATACGAATTTGAGATCGGATTGGCCCCTACTTTTGAAATTCAGGGCATTAAAGGTCAGGATGCTTATAGCAAATACCGGGTCAGCATTCCGGCATCCGAAGTAGACGCTGAATTAAACCGCGTCCGTAAACAGCTCGGGCAATATGCCGAAGTTCAGGAAGGTATTGAAGACGATGATATACTCGAAATAGAAGCAAAGGAACTGGATGGCGAAACACTGAAGGAAAAAGGCTGGGAAACTGCTTTTTCAACCTTTGTCTCCGACCTTAACGAAGATCGCCGCGAAAAAGTAAAGACCCTCAAACTAAACGATACCTTCCGGTTTGACGTCTACCAACTGGAAAAGGACAAAGACGAAAAATACGTCCGCAAATACCTGCTTAACCTGGACGAAGATGAAGAAAAGAGCATCGGGAATTTCTTTGAAGGAAAAATCATCAAGATCAAGCGACAGGAATTGGCTGAACTCGATAAGGACTTCTTCGACAAGGCTTTTCCCGGCCAGGAAATAAATTCCGAAGAAGAAGCCAAAGCTTTTATCGAAAAGTCCATCAGTGGCATGTACGATAGGCAGGCTGAAGCACTATTATTCCGGGATATCCAGGACCGGCTGTTGGAGAACAACAACCCGGAAATGCCGGATGCCTTCTTAAGAAGATGGTTGCTGGTCACCAACGAAAACTTAACCCAACAGCAAATCGATGATGAGTTTGAAGGTTTCCGCAAAAACCTGATCTGGACCATCATACGCAATCGACTGATCAAAGGATTTGATCTCAAAGTGGAAGCCGAAGAAGTCCGTAATCAGTTTCGTCAGCAGATCCGGGGTTATTTCTCCGGGTACGACCCCGGCGAAGAGTTTATGGATCGGATGGTCAACCAAATGATGAGTGAGCGCAAACAGGTTGAGAAAGTCTACGATGACTTGCTTTACGATAAACTGTTTGAAAAACTTGCGGAAGAAATCACCGTCACCGAGCAGCCGATCGAAAAAGATGAATTCTTAAAGATCATGGAAGAAGCACGTCAAGCTGCCAATGCCAATCAGCTGCAGGCGCTGGCCGAAGAGGAAGAATGATCGTCAGGCAACCTGTCCTGGCCCGACTTTATTGACTGTTCTTTTCCAATCGACATGATTCATTAAATCTTTTGCCGTGTATCTTTGTTTATCCACTGTTAATACACGATCTAAAAAGGAGTAGAATATGTTTCCGAAAGATGAATTTATGCGGTATGCGACCAAGCACCTGGGTATGAACTCCATGCATCTGGAGCATTATATGCAGGCTTCCGCACCCCAAATTACCGGCTTTACCCCACAAGTAATCGAAGAGCGCCAGCTGAATATTGTCGGCATGGATGTCTTTTCCCGCTTGATGATGGATCGCATCATCTTCATGGGTGTTCCGGTCAACGACTATGTAGCCAATGTCGTGCAGGCACAACTGCTGTTCCTGGAGTCCACGGATCCGAAGCGCGATGTTCAGATGTTTATCAACAGTCCGGGTGGATCGGTCATTGCCGGCATGGGCATCTACGACACGATGCAATATGTAGCACCGGATATCGGAACCATCTGTGTTGGACTTGCCGCTTCCATGGGTGCCGTCCTGCTTTGTGCCGGAACCAAAGGCAAGCGCACTTGTCTGAAACATTCACGGGTGATGATCCATCAACCATCCGGTGGTATGCAAGGGCAATTCACCGATATGGAGATCTCTTACAATCTGATCAAGTCCATGAAAAAGGAATTGTACGAAATCATGGCAAATCATACGGGTCAGCCCTATGATAAAATCGAAGAAGATTGTGACCGGGATAATTGGATGACCGCCACCGAAGCAAAAGAATATGGATTGGTTGACGAAGTACTGCTGCGTACTTCCGAGGCCAAATAATACCTGTTTGGTACCGAATTTGTAACGTTTAGGGGTTAAAGACGTCTACGTGACACGCTTTAACCCTTTTTTGTAACTATCTTTAATACTTAGACGTTATGCTTGTGGCTAACCGATCGATAGCCAAAGCTTAAAGAAACCTCATGAAAGGAAGTAATGAAAACTACCGGTGTTCTTTCTGCGGACGGGACAAAAACGAAGCCCTCATCCTGATCGCCGGAATTGATGGCCATATCTGCGAGATTTGTGTCGATCAGGCCAAAGAAATCATCGAAGAAGAACTTCATCTGAATCGCAAGTCCGGAGCCAGCAAATACCGACTCCCGGATAAAGTGAACCCGCAACAGATCAAAGACCACCTGGACCAATATGTCATTGGCCAGGATGAAGCTAAAAAATACCTTTCCGTTGCCGTTTACAACCACTACAAAAGGCTCAAGCAAAATACCGAGATGAACGATGTGGAAATCGAAAAATCCAACATCCTCTTCATCGGTCACACCGGAACCGGCAAGACCTTATTGGCGCGCACCATTGCGAAATTTCTGAAGGTTCCCTTTGCGATTGTCGATGCCACGGTATTTACGGAAGCCGGGTATGTAGGTGAAGATGTGCAATCTATGTTAAGCCGGCTTCTCCAGGCCTGCAACTACGATGTGGAATCCGCAGAAAAAGGCATCGTGTACATCGATGAAATTGATAAAATCGCCCGCAAAACCGATAATCCTTCCATCACACGGGATGTATCCGGTGAAGGCGTGCAGCAGGCTTTGCTGAAGATGCTGGAAGGCACCGAAGTCAATGTTCCGCCACAGGGCGGACGGAAGCACCCGGAGCAAAAACTGATCTCCGTCAACACCCAAAACATTCTCTTCATTTGCGGTGGCGCATTTGATGGCATCGAAAAGATCATCGCACGCCGTCTGAACACTCAGGTGATCGGCTTCTCCGTAGAAGAAAAAGAACGCATCGACCGGGATAACCTGCTCCAATACGTAAACCACCAGGACCTTAAATCTTATGGTCTGATCCCGGAATTGATCGGCCGTCTGCCTGTTTTGACCTTCCTGGAACCTTTGGATAAGGAAGCTCTGATGCGCATCCTTACCGAGCCTAAAAATTCCCTGGTCAAGCAATACATCAAATTATTTGCACTGGAGAACATCGAGTTGGAAATCGCTCCTGATGCCCTTGACTTCATTGCCGAAAAAGCGCTGGATTTCAAACTGGGCGCGCGCGGGTTACGGTCGATTTGTGAAGCCATCATGACCGACGCTATGTACGACCTTCCCGGACGGAAAGATGTCCCGAAGCTGGTGATTGACCGGAGCTACGCAGAAGAAAAGTTGCGCGGATCCAAACTCAGTAAATTAAAGGCGGCCTGATAAGTGCCCCTTCTTCGTTTCTATTCCCCGGCAACATGCAAGCTAAACCATTGAACAGGGCGCTTTGGTTTTGTTTTATTCAACCAATGCATTTCAGTGACCGGGTTTTTCTTACCAAGGATTTTAACCGGGAGTCCTGCCCCTTTCAAACAATATTTTTCCTAACCTTGTGTGTTATTGAACAGCCATGGTGAAATATCTCTATCTGTTACTTGATGCATTTACGTTGATCTATCCGCTGTTATCCAGTTTTGAACCACGGATGCATTTTGTTTCGAAATGGAGTGCTTTATTCCTTGGCATTGGTTGGATGGCTTTGTTGTTCATACCCTGGGACGTCCTGTTCACCATGAGTGGCGTCTGGGGTTTTAACAGCACCTTTCTAACCGGCATTCAATTTCTGCATCTTCCGCTGGAAGAATGGCTATTTTTTATCGTGGTACCCTATGCCTGTATGTTTATTTATGAAGCGGTCATTTATTTCATCCCATCACAGCCCCTCCTGAAAATCAGCAAGCCGCTCTCCATTTTATTGGGAATCGGGCTATGCGTTCTGGGGTGTCTTTTTTACGATCGCTGGTATACGAGTCTGACCTTTGTCGCTGCGGGGATCGGCTTGCTGTTGCACACACTCTGGATCCGCCAAACGTACATGGGTCATTTCTACCTTGCCTTTCTCTTTTGGTTAATTCCTTTCTTTCTGGTCAATGGTATTCTCACCGGAAGCTATCTGCCACAGCCGATCGTATGGTACAATGATGCCGAAAACCTGGGCATCCGGCTGACAACCATTCCGGTCGAAGACAGCATTTATCTGTTGTTAATGATGCTTATCATCACCACCGTGTATGAAAATAAATTGAACCGCTTTTTAAAACCAAAAGAAGATTCACCGGCAATACCGGTAGCGGATTAGCTTTGAATTGTGCCATTCTTACCGACAATTGGCTTAAATTTGCTGGATTTTTGACGCGGCCCTATGCTGGTTTCACTGTATATTAAAAATTATGCCATCATCAAAGAACTGCAAGTGCAGTTCTCACCGAATCTCAATGTAATCACTGGGGAAACCGGCGCCGGTAAATCCATCCTGATGGGCGCCCTGGGGTTGTTATTGGGTGACCGGGCCGATACCAAATCTTTATTTGATCCGGGAGACCGGTGTGTCATTGAAGGCACTTTTGATATCGCAAATTATGCGATCGATGACTTACTGCAAGAACTGGGCCTGGAAGACCGGAGTCATCTGGTCATCCGGCGAGAACTAACGCCACAGGGAAAGACCCGGGCATTCATCAATGACGCTCTGGTCAATTTATCCGAATTAAGGGGACTCAGCGAAGTACTGGTTGACGTCCATGCCCAATTTGATACCCTGGAGATCAATGATCAACCCAAACAACTCGAACTCCTCGACGCTTATGCCGGTATTCTTGAACAGGTCCAGCAATACCGGGAGCGCTATCGTTCGTATCTCCAAAATCGCAACCGGCTCCATGCTTTGAGGGAAGAGGCGGGATCCAAACAAAAAGAACTGGACTTCTGGCAATTCCAATGGACTGAGTTATCCGAATTAAAGATTGCAGCCGGCGAAGAAGTCACCCTTGAACAGGAACAGGAAGCATTAAGCCATGCCGAAGAAATCCGGCAACGGACCGGCGAAGCTGCGGAAATCGTATTGAATGGAACATCGAGTCTGGTCGATCAGCTCAATGCCATCGCCCAGAGTTTGCGCACCCTGCTGGGTAAGCATCCGCACATCGAGAACCTGAATGCCCGCTTGGAACAAACTTCCATCGAATTGACAGACCTGGCGGAAGAATGGACTGCTATCAGTGAGAAGAGTGAATTTGATCCGGAACGTTATCAGGAGATCCAGGAGCGACTAGGCGAATTGTACCGCCTATTTCGCAAACATCAGGTACAGCGAACGGAAGACCTTCTCGCTATCCAGAACAAACTACAATCCGATATTGATCAGTTGACGAATGCGGATGAAGCCATCGAAATCCTGGCTAAAACCGTTGCCCATCAGGAACAGGACTGCAGAGCCCTGGGTAAAGAACTTCATGATCAACGGCAAAAAGCCATTGCAGGACTGGAAAAAGATGTCGTCAATGGGCTCGGCGAATTAGCCATGGATGCGGCTCAATTCAAGATCGACCTTCAGGTCTCCGACCAATTGCTGGCAGATGGATTAGACACCATCGATCTCTTGTTTTCCGCCAATAAAGGAGCTCGATTACTGCCTATCAAGCGGGTAGCTTCGGGAGGAGAACTCAGCCGCCTTAATTTGGTTCTCAAGTCGCTGGTCGCCTCAAAAATGACCATGCCCACACTGATCTTCGATGAGATCGACACCGGTATCTCGGGATTTGTATCTGACCGCATGGGTGTGATGATGCGGAATTTGGCGCAGAAACATCAAATTATTTGCATTACGCATGCTCCCCAGATTGCTGCCAAAGGTGATCATCACTACTTTGTCTATAAAGAAGAAAAAGCAAACCGGACCGAAACAAATGTAAAATTGCTTGGACCGGAAGAGCGGATTACGGAACTTGCCATCATGTTAAGTACCAATCCACCCACCACCAGTGCCCTGGCCAATGCCCGGGAGTTATTAGCAAATCACACAAATTGACGGAATTATGAGTTATGGATTACTAGCCGGAAAAAAAGGAATCATTTTTGGCGCCCTGGATGAACAATCCATTGCCTGGAAAGTGGCCGAGAAGGCAGCTGCCGAAGGCGCTCAAATTGTATTATCCAATGCCCCGGTGGCGATGCGGTTTGGTAAAATTCAGGAGTTGGGTGAAAAGCTTAATGCACCGGTCATCGCTGCCGATGCGACCTCCATGGATGATCTGAAACAATTACTGGAACAATCCATGACCCATTTTGGAGGCCCGATTGACTTCATCCTGCATTCCATCGGTATGTCGCTGAATGTTCGCAAGAATAAAGCTTATACCGAATTGAATCATGAGTGGATGTTAAAAACTTTTGACATCTCCGCCATCTCCTTCCATAAACTGATGCAAACGGCTTATCACCTGGATGCTGTCAAGGACTGGGGTTCCATCGTCGCATTGACCTACATTGCCGCGCAACGGGTTTTTCCGGATTACAACGAAATGGCTGAATCTAAGGCTCTGTTGGAATCTTTTGCCCGCAGTTTCGGCTACCATTACGGCGTCAAGAAAAAAGTCCGCGTCAATACCATCTCCCAGTCGCCCACCTGGACCACCGCAGGAAGCGGCGTGAAAGGTTTTAAGACTTTTTTCGACTATGCCGATACCATGTCTCCCCTGGGTAATGCCACTGCCGATGAGTGTGCTGATTATTGCGTATTTATGTTTTCCGACCTGAGCCGGAAAATTACCATGCAGAATCTGTATCACGATGGTGGATATTCTTCTATGGGAATAAATCCTTCTGTTTTTAACGAAGAATAACCCGGTATAGACGTTATACCAAGAAATTCAATCGATGCGTCAATGGTTTCTGGTCTTGTCGATCCTCTGTTCCGGATGGGTTCTCCTCCAGGGACAGGTTCGTCCGGGACTTGACCGCCGGGCCCCATCCGCCCAGGCACCTCTCGTCGATTCACTCCAGGACTCCATTCAGGTTATTGATGAAATTGATACGGTTAAGCTCCAGTATTTCTTTCAGAATGACCCGTTTGTATTCTTCCCGATAACCG
>Ga0116164_10000592_pt1 | contig 30911 bp, 26 predicted proteins | sample AD_UKC109_MetaG_FD_89888 | JGI IMG/M metagenome (GOLD analysis project Ga0116164, IMG submission 89888) | Active sludge microbial communities of municipal wastewater-treating anaerobic digesters from Hong Kong - AD_UKC109_MetaG | ecosystem: Engineered > Bioreactor > Anaerobic > Digestate... | reverse complement strand
TTTTATCACCCTGCCCAATATTTTTCAGCAAATGGCAGGTGGTTATTTCTGGTCGGTGATATTTTTTGTATTGCTGGCTGTTGCTGCGCTGACATCTACCATTTCAGTTCTGGAAGTGGTGGTCGCCTATTTTTCGGAAGAATTGAACTGGAGTCGCGCAAAGGCAACCATTATTGCCGCATCAGCAATATCAGTACTGGGGGTAACTTGCACTCTCTCGCAGGGGCCTTTGAAAGGTTTTCGGATTTTTAAAGATACACTTTTCGACGATCTTGATTATTTGTCAGCCAATGTGATGTTGCCAATCGGCGGACTGATGATTGTTATCTTTGTTGGTTGGTTTATGGGAAGCCGAAATGTAAAATCCGAGATTTCAAATGAAGGAGTTTTAAAAGTCTGGCTTTATCCGTTGTTGATGTTTATTTTAAAATTCCTTGCTCCCATAGCTATTGCACTGGTTTCACTCTCTGGCCTTGGGTTGCTCTCATTTTAGATTATTCCTGTAAATTTGCCTAAACAATCATCGCTTGGCAAGGCTTACACAAAATATCAGATCGTTTTTTATCATCAGCCGCGGACAGCGTAATGCCATGCTATTTCTTCTTGCTTTGTTGCTTATCATGTTGCTGGTGTATTTTTTGCTTCCGCTGATTATTAAGCCAAAATCTCAAACAACATCAGCATTTGCTGAAGAAGTCAGGAAATTTTTGGAATCTCCTGTGAAACAAAATGTGGATAAAAAAAATCTTACTCCATTCCCATTTGATCCGAATACAACAACCAGAGAAGGATTTGTGCAATTAGGCCTGAGTGAATATCAGGCTGATATGATTATCAGATATGTGAATGCAGGCGGCTGCTTCAGGTCAGCCGAAGACTTTAGCAGGATTTATTCGATCTCGGAGGAAGAATTTGAGCAGCTAAAACCTTTTATTTCAATTAGCAGGGAATTTCAACCCCAAGTCACCCAAACTGCTAAATCTGAAAGAAAACTTCAGCCGTTTCCTTTCGACCCGAATATTGTGGATAGCACCGAAATGCATACAATGGGTTTTACGCAGTCACAAATCAAAAATATTTTGAATTACCGAAAGTCCGGTGGGCAGTTCAGGGTAAAGAAAGATTTATCAAAACTCTATACATTTCGCGAGGAAGATTATCTTGCACTGGAAAAATATATTCTTCTGCCTTCAGTAGATACACTGTTTGATACAAAAAAAGAGAATTTGCCCAAAGCTAAGGTTTTAATTGAAATCAACAGTGCTGATACCATGACTTTGCAGCAAGTTGCCGGTATAGGACCTGCTTTTGCCAAACGTATTGTTACTTACCGTGATAAATTAGGGGGATTCTTCGATAAATCTCAACTACTGGAGGTGTTTGGTATGGACACTGCAAGATATGTTCAGATAGCCGGGCATCTGGACTTAGATGTGACAAAAATCCGGAGAATGGACCTCAATAAAACCGGTTTTAAAGAAATGGTTGCCCACCCTTACCTGGAGTTTTATATCGTGAAATCCATTTTTGATTACAAAGAAGGAAAAGGAAAATTTGATTCAGTGGCTGAACTAAAGCAAATCGATCTGATTTATCAGCAACTTTACCAAAAACTGAAACATTATTTTACCGTTGACGAAAAACCATCAGTAATAAAGTGAAAAACAGAAGCAAAACATATCATTTGTCATTTATAATTCACGCCGGGTTGATAATTCTGCTGATGATTGTTTTATGTTCTGATACTTTCACGCAGCAAAGAAACTTCAAAACTGACACGCTGCGCAGTAGTCGGAGTATTGATGAGCAGATTTTAAAATTGAATAAACTGGCTAACAGTCTTCGCTCTTCTGATCCCGCAAGTGCCAAAAAATATGCGCTGGAAGCACTTAAATTAGCTGATGAAAACGCCAAAACAACTGAAGGTGCTAAAGCGCTGCGAATTCTTGGTGATGTTAATTACCTTACTGGTTTTTATGACAGCAGTATTGCTTATTACCATCAGGCTGCTGCAAAATTTCTTCTCACCGACAATGCAAAAGGTCTGGCACATACACAGAATAACCTTGGGATTGTTTTTCTGGAACGCAATCAGTATGATTCTGCATTGAATTACTTTAATCAATCACTGATTACCAAAAAAGCACTGAATGATTCCTCTGGAATTTCGAAAAGCTTGATTAATATTGGAACGATTTACGTTAACAAAGGTGATTTTACATTGGCTTTTAAAGCATATGAAGAAGCCATGCGTATCAATGAACTCTTGCATGATTACGAAGGTATCATGGATTGTCACATTAATACTGGTGTGGTTTATCATGGTTTGGATCAATTCGATCTGGCTATTTTTCATTTTAAAAAAGCATTGGAAATTGCTAAAAATCTCAACGATCAATACACACAGGCCATTTGTCTGAACAATATTGGAGATTTTTACTTCAGGCTTGGAAACTATTCTAAAGCACAAGAGTTTATTGCTGAAGGGTTTTACATCAGGGAAGCACTAAATGACCGTTCAGGTATGATAACCTCCATGATGAATATGAGTAAGATTTTTGAAAAAGAAGGAAACTATCAGCGGGCTAACGAAATTTATATTCAGGCACTTGCCATTGCTAATGAACTGGGAGATGTGAAGAAAACAACAGATTTATTTTCTTCGGTTTGTTATAATTTGCGCATTCAGGGCAAGTTTGAAGAAGCGCTTTCATGGGCTCAGAAAAGTATCGAGCTTGCACGTAAGATCGAATCTGAGCCGCAAATACTGATGAATCTTAAAGAGTTGGTATTTATTTTTTCAGCAATGAAAGCTGCCGATAGTGCAGACAAATATTTTAATGATTATATCGCACTTCACGAAAAGCTAAAAATGGGGGTGAACTTACCTGCTAATAATCAAAAAGATGAAAAAATTGAATACTTAACGTTTCAGGCTGAAAATTATAAAAACATACTTTTAGTAAGTTGGATTTTAATTTTAATAATCACAGGCGGCCTGGTTGTTTTTATTTTTGTTTTGTTGGCCATGTCTGTCATTCGTCGCAAACAGCGCAAGAAAATCCATCGTAAATCAAATATTTAGTTATTCAACTTGTACCATGCAGAAAATAAGCCGGGTTTTTAAAAAGTTTCCACGAACCTATTGGACTGCCAATACTATGGAGCTAATGGAAAGGTGGGCATGGTACGGCATGTTCATGCTTTTTGCTTTGTATCTTACCGGATCGAAAGATACAGGAGCACTTGGATTTAGTCAGGAACAAAAGGGCTATCTGATGGGACCGGTGGTTGCAATTTTGTATTTTCTTCCGGTTATCACTGGCGCTATAGCCGACCGATATGGTTTTAGGAAAGTATTGATCTTTGCTTATGTTATTCTTGCTCTGGGTTATTTTATGATGGGGCTGGTCACTTCTTATGCTTCGATGTATGTTGTTTTTATTTTTGTTGCTCTCGGGGCGGCTTTATTTAAACCGGTAATTTCAGCAACAATAGCCAAAACTACTGATTCGGAAACCTCATCCATAGGATTTGGGATTTTTTACATGATGGTTAATATTGGCGCTTTCGTTGGTCCGATCGTCGCTTCGAAATTACGTGGGCTGGACTGGCAGTATGTATTTTTTGCTTCATCGCTGGTATCGGTGGTTAACCTGATTATCCTGTTACTTTTTTTTAAAGAACCATCCCGTGAACAAAACAAGCTGCCGTTGGGAAAATCAATGGCCGGCATTTTTAAAAACATTATTACTGCTTTGGGTGATGTCAGGTTTCTTATCTTTTTGATTATCATTACCGGATTTTGGACAATGTACAATCAGCTTTTTTACACTTTACCGGTTTTTATTGACCAATGGATGGACACTTCGGTGCTTTATAATTTCATTCATGATTTGCAGCCGGGACTTGCACGCGCCGCTGGAACTGCCGGAGGAACAATAGCCCCTGAAATGCTTACAAATATTGATGCTTTTTATATTATTATTTTTCAGGTTTTTGTGTCGGCATTTGTCATGAAATACAAACCACTCAATGTGATGATGTCAGGTATTCTGGTTAATACTGTTGGTCTTGTGCTTACCTTTTACACCAATAATCCATTCTTTTTGTTCTTTTCCATTTTGATTTTTGGTTTGGGAGAAATGGCGAGTTCTCCGAAAATTACGGAATACATCGGGAAAATAGCACCTAAAGAGAAAGTGGCTTTATATATGGGTGCTTCTTTTTTGCCAATGGCAGGCGGAAATTTTTTTGCAGGTATTCTTTCAGGTGATGTCTATGGAAAAATGTCGGATAAAATTACATTGCTTCAAAGAGAAATTGCACAACGAAAATTGGACATTCCGCCTATTTCGGAAAATTTTACCCAGAATGATTTTATCAGCCAGTCTGCAGATTTGATGAACCTGACAAACCAGGAGCTAACCAGCTATCTCTGGAATACCTATCATCCTGAAAGCATCTGGATGGTATTTGCCGGCATTGGATTTGGAACAGTTCTACTGCTCTGGCTTTACGATCGTTTGCTTTTGAAACAAACGATTTATTAACAGGAGGTACATTTGTGGTGCTTAAAACTTTAGTTTGTCACCGGTTTTTTTAATCCAAAATATTGACGCATCCACCCTACCAGGAAATAAATTACCGGTTACAAGTGCTGTGATGAACAATGCGAGCAGTATCCGATAGGTTTTTTTTATCAACAGCTCCTTTATTTTCCTTCGTGGGGAATGAAACAAGGAATGTTGTTTCAGGTTTCAGTATGTCCTCAAAAAAGTTTCTCAATCTTTTTATTTGCACTGATTTATCTGATCACGACCTCGTCAATAAGTTTTTCGCCGGCTTTTTTGTTGAGTTTTGTTTTGATCTTTTCGCGGGAATAATTCAGTTCGTTACGGAGCGCCGCCGAATCTACCTCAATATAGAATACTCTCTTTTTTATGCTCAGATTGAGGGTGTGTTTGGCAATCATTTTTCCTGCAATCTGTTCCCATGCATCTATTAGCCTGATTTCTTTCAGTTTGTCCTGAATATGATAGTTTTCGATCAATGTTTTGATTACTTCACCAAGTGTTTTTTCATTGGAATGCAAATAGGACATGATTGTTTATTTTAATGTACTGATAATAAGGTGGCTTTGCCGTTGGTTATGCTGTAAATGGTAGAATTATTTGATACTTTCGTCAACAAATGTTCAATACGCTCCGCCTGGGTGTCAGTGATAAAAACCTGACCGAAATTATCTTCCAGAACCAGTTCAATGATTTGCTCCACCCTTTTGTGATCAAGTTTATCAAAAATGTCATCCAACAGGATCAGTGGTTTGAATCCTTTCAGTTCGCTGATATATTTATATTGTGCCAGTCTTAGAGCAATGCTGAATGATTTCTGTTGTCCCTGAGAGCCAAATTTCTTCACCGGATGTTCCTTAATTGCAAATACCAGATCATCTTTGTGAATACCTGCTGTGGTGAATCGTAATATTCTGTCGCGCTCAATACTCACTGCAAGTAGCTCTTCCATGCTTTTTTCGTGCAACTGCGAATCGTAATAAATGGTTGCACTTTCATTACCGCCGGAAACCAGTTTGAAATAGGTATCAAAAATTTGTTTATAATCATCCAAAAAAGCCAGCCGTGAAGGATAAATAAGACTTGCAATGGTGGCCAGTTGCTGGTCCCAAATTTCGAGAAGTGAACGGTCGAAATAATTTTTATCAGCAAATGTTTTAAGTAGTGAATTTCGCTGCGTAAGGGCTTTATTGTAATTAATCAGGTTGTCGAGGTAAACTGGGTCAAACTGGCTGATAACGCTGTCAATAAACCTTCGTCTGATATCACTGCCTTCATTAATGAGATCGCGATCGTAGGGTGAAATCATTACCAGAGGATATCGTCCGATGTGGTCTGCCAGCCGATCGTATTCTTTTTTATTTAGCCTGAAACTTTTCTTTTGGTTACGTTTCTGAACGCATTGCAGGAGATCATGTTTATCGCCATTGATAACATACTCCCCTAAAATGGAAAAATATTCCTGCTCGTGTCTGATGTTTTGTGTGTCAATAGGATTGAAATAACTTTTACAAAACGAGAGGTAGTATATGGCATCGAGAATGTTGGTTTTACCGGCAGCATTGTCACCAATCAGGCAATTAATTTTTGGTGAAAATTCAAATTCTGCTTCCTGATAGTTTTTAAAATCGTGTATGTGAAGGTTTTTCAGGTACATTTTGGTTACATTGAAATCTTTTTTATCTGTTCGGCTACTTTTTCCAGAAGCCAGGGTGGGGTAGAAGTCGCTCCGCTTATGCCAGCGGATTTACAACCCTCAAACCATTGAGGTTGCAACATTGTTTCATCCTGAATAAAAAATGAATTTTTGTTTACAGTCCGACAGCGCTCGTACAAATACTGCCCGTTGGATGAATTTTTCCCGCTTACGAGCACAACGACATCGTGTTTTTTTGCAAACTCAAGTATTCCGTCTCTTCTGGTTCTGACATGATTACAAATACTTTTCTGAACAAATACATCTTTTGCAGCATGGTAGGTTTTATCAGACAACATTGCAGGAACCGATAAAAGCGACGATGTTTCTTCAGCTTCTTCGGATTCTGAATAGCGCTGATCTGCTTCAGAAGCAATGCTGTTGCGCTCATAGATGATTTGATTTTTTACCTGTTCAAAAAATGCTTCACTGATTGTAGTTTGAGCAAAAAGATAAACCGGCCGTTGTGAATCGATGTTTTTTATGTCATCCGGCGTTTCAGCGATGATGGCTTCATTGTACGTCTGACCAGCCAGACCTATCGTTTCGGGATGTTGTTTTTTACCGACAATAACTATTTGACGGTTATCCTGCGAAGTCACAAGCCAGGCTGTTTTGATCTTTTGCTGAAGGCTGAGCACTATCGGACATGTAGCTTCGATCAGGTGTAAATTGTTTTTCGCTGCAATGTCATAGGTCGAAGGAGCTTCACCATGAGCTCTGATAAGCACAGTTTTATTTTTTAGCTGTAAAAGATCGGAATGGCTGATGGTTTTCATTCCTAAATCCATGAGTCGTTTTTCTTCGCTTTGATTATGAACAATCTGACCGAGGCAGAATACTTCATTGCCCTCTTTTAGTGCATCTTCGGCAAGTTTTATTGCCCGTTTCACCCCAAAACAAAACCCTGCATTCTGGTCTATCTCTATCTTCATCTGTCAATTATTTGCTTTGCAAAATAATAGTTTATTTTCGCAAGTTTAAACAGAAAAAAGATTTTTTAGTTGCAATCATTTTTCAAAATCGATTAAAATGGAAAAAGAACAAAATCCGCATATAAAAATTCCGCGTTTATTTTATGATTCACTCACCAATTTGCCATTTACAAAATGCCAGGTTTGTGAAAAAGATCTTGTGGCTACAAATTCGGAATACATGATCGAAAAGGTGTATCATCGCAATCCGGTTTCCGGGAAAATGGAAATAATGTTTGAATATGCCATTTGTTTTCAGTGTGCGCTGATGTTTGTTAACAGTTATTCGGCAAAGTCGAAGGAGAACCTGCAGCGATACTTTACCGATCACATGCAACATCATTTAACTTCTGCTCCGCATAAAATTATTTCAACTGAGGAGGATATTTACGATCAGCTTTCAACCTGTGCCATAACCGGAAAGCATGTTACGGAACTGGATGAGTATCAAATTGTAGGAAGATTCAAGGGCGATTTAATGCAAACAGACGAAATACCCTTTATGATTGGAAGTGGTTCGATGGATGAAGTATCCGGTCTTTTATCGAACGAAACAATTGATTCGATGGATGATTTTACCGGCAAGTATCTTACGGGGCCGCCCGAGCTCCGGGATTTTTTCAAATCCCCGCGACGCCGGCCGGTATTCATTTAAACTGTTTACTCAATTCCTGCAAAATGCTTCATAAACTGAACACGCTCGTAGGCAGCGGGATTTTCTGCTGCTTTCAAGCTTAGTTTACCGATAAATTCCTCCGTTGTATTGAATTGATGTTTTTCCATCCATTGCTCGATAAACGATGTAATTTGTCCGATGGCTTCAAAACCATTTTTGTATAGTACGGAAGTAATTTGAACTGCTTTTGCACCGGCAAGAAGCATCTTCACAGCACCCGGACCGTCATGTACACCGGTTGATCCGGCAATATCACAGTGAAGCCTGTCGCTGAGCATGGCTATCCATCGGAGCGGTGTGAATATTTCGTTTTTATCGCTAAAAACATGTGTTGAGGTTACTTTAAACTTATCAATATCAATATCGGGTGAAAAGAAACGGTTGAACATCACCATGGCTGCAATGCCAGTCCATGATAATTTTAGTACTGTTTTGGAAAGACTTGAGAAATAATGACTGATCTTGAGAGCAACAGGGATAGAGACTTTTTTCATCACTTCAGTAACCACATCAAAATAAAGCTGCTCGTTTTCGGCTGAATCTCTTTTCGTGTCAGAGGGTAATATGAACAGGTTCAGCTCGAGTGCATCGGCACCGGCATTTTCAATTTTTTTGGCAAACGATGTCCATTCCGAAGCCGTAAAACAATTGATACTGGCAATAATTGGAATCGAAACAGCCTTTTTACCCTGTTCAATAAGACGAAGATAATCGCTTAAATCTTTCTCTTTGCTGTAGTTGTTGATATAATCTTCAGCTTCGGGATAAAAGTAACTGTTGTCGTTATGACTGATGACTTTGTTGGCTTCATGCAAAATCTGTTCTTCGAAAAGTGATTTCAGGACAACGGCAGCAGCTCCATGTTTTTCTAACTTAGTGAGATTTTCAACAGTTTTGTTCAAACCGGAACTCCCTGCTATGATTGGGTTTTTAAGTTTAAAACCCATGTAATTTGTACTTAAATTTGCCATATATTGAAAATATTGATGGATTTTTTAATTTGAGAATTTCAGGTAACAAAAATAGAAATTAGTTTTACATGATTTGATTCAATCAGAAAATTATCGGGTATTGACTGCAGATTAACTGCATTCATTATTTTTGGGATTGATTTTAAATGACTGAAATGAATACCTTTAGAAAGCTTTTGGTTCTGGCTCTTTGTTTATCTTTGGAATCCTGTCATGTGGGAAGATATTTTTACTGGAATTTGGCCAATATCAGTGATTACAAAAAATTTCCTGCCGAGTGTATAGCTGCCTCTGCTGATCATTTTTCATTCGCTACGACTGATCAAAATTTATTGCCCGATCTGCCGGCATCCTATGTCAGTTCAGATAAAGTAAAAGATTTGCCGTCTTTTTTACAAAAGAATCATACAGTTGCTTTTATCATCATCAGAAATGATACTATTTTGTATGAGGAGTATTTCAGAGGTTACGACCGAACTTCCTTGATAGCTTCATTTTCGGTAGCAAAAGTTTTTGTATCAGCACTTACGGGTATTGCTATCTCTGATGGGTTTATAAAATCTACCAGTCAGCCGGTTACGGATTTTCTTCCTGAACTCTTGGCCTCTGATCCCCGTTTTGGACAGATTACTCTTGAACATCTTTTAAATATGCGTTCAGGCATAGATTTTAATGAGGGTTACGCAAGTCCGTTTGCTGATATGGCCAAGTTTTATTACGGGAAAAATCTCCGGCGATATATCAGGAAATTGAAAATTGAACAATTACCTGATAAAGAGTACAATTACATCAGTGCTAACACGCAATTGCTTGGAATGGCTGTTGAAAGAGCTTCCGGCCAAACACTTGCTGAACTCCTTGAAACAAAAATCTGGAAACCTTTGGGTATGGAGTCTGATGCAACATGGAATACCGACAGCAGAAAACATCAGCAAATCAAGGCTTTTTGTTGCATCAATGCTTGTGCTCTGGATTTTGCGAGGTTTGGACGACTTTATCTGAATAATGGAAACCGGAATGGCCACCAGATTGTTTCGGTGGACTGGGTTAAAAGAAGCATGAGTATCATCAACGATTCGAGGGATTCAGAAGATTATCCATATACATACCAGTGGCGGGTTAAGGAAGACGGAGCTATTTTCGCCAAAGGAATTCTTGGTCAGTACATTTATGTTTTTCCTGAGAAAAATGTTATTATCGTCAGAATGGGAACCAAGAATTCAAACATTACCTGGGTTGACTTTTTCGAGCAACTTTGCAGACAGCTTTAACCCCTTAAATTAAAACAGATTGCCTGTTATTCCTGTTTTACAGGTAATCCGAAGACAAGGTTTATTTTCAGAATTATTCTTCTAAATAAAATTCATCAGGATTGGGATAGTAGAACTGTTTCTTTGCTAATTTTTCCGAAAAGGTAAAATACTGAACGGTTCCGGTTGCGCAGAGTTTCCCTTCGTTATCAGTCAGGTCCACGGCTATGTTTACCAGATTGTGCCGGTGTGAGATTAGTCTGGCTGTGAGTTTTATCGCTCCCCTGTTAGTATAGACCGGTTTTTTGTACTTCACTTCCAGTTTGGAGGTGACACCAGCAGTTTTCATTTTTACATAAATAAACCAGCTTGCTATCTCGTCCATCAGTGTAGCCTGAATACCGCCATGGAGCAAATTATGATAGCCCTGAAAATGATCCTTTGGAGTCCAGATAGCGATGATGTTATCCCCTTCTTCCTGAAATGTCAGTTTTAGTCCTGCGGGATTGTTGGGGGAGCAACCAAAGCAATTGTAGCCTGTGAATTTTACAAAAGGATTTCTGATCAGCCTGGACATGATTTGTTATTTTTCGATTCCCTCTTTAAATTTAATCTCTTTAATCACAGCGCCATTTTCGTCGAATTCTTTCCATACTCCGTCTTTCAGATTATTTTTAAAGCTTCCTTCTGTTTTTACTTTTCCACTGGGGAAATATTCGCGGTAAAGTCCTTCACGGATATTATCATGATAAGTTTCTTCTGAAAGCAAAATCCCTTTACCCTGATAAGTTTTCTGAATACCTTCAAATTTACCGCCTAAATAATTGTATTCAGCAATCAGTTCACCATTTTGATTATACCATTTGGAAGTTCCGTTTTTAACTCCTTTATCAAAGTTGGATTCTTCCTGAAGTGTTCCGCTGGAATAGAAAACCTTTTTGGTTCCGTCGAGAACTCCCTGATAATAATTTTCTTCAAGAAGTAGTCGTGTACCCCGTTCGTAAGTTTTTGAAACGCCGTGCTTCTGGTTATTCAGATAAAAAGCTTCTGAGATCAGGTAACCGCGGTTATCAATTTCGACTATGGCTCCTTCTTTTTTACCATCGTAGTAACTTTCGATCAGGTGAACAAGCCCTGTTGGATGATAAGTGATCCAGTTTCCGTTTTTCAGGTCGTCGCGATAAAACCCTGCACTTTTGATTTGTCCGCTGGTTTCTTCCCAGAAACCTTGTTTGCGGCCTCTGGAGTCTGTTTCGTTTTTGCTGTCAGGATTTGACTGGGTGTAGCTAAATGAACACGAAGCCATGATTAACAGTGTGATTGCAATGTTCAGTAAAGTTCTCATGATTCTGATTTTTTTATTTACTTGCAAAATTACATATCTCTTTGTTAATTCCCAGCGCTAATCAGATAAAATACGGTAAGAAAAATTTCTTAAACCGGAACGCCAAATAGATCAAAAGCTTCGGCAGAAGTGATTTTGATTTGATAAAAGTTTCCTGGATTCAGGGAATAACTGCCGGGAATGAGAATTTCGTTATCTACTTCAGGGGAGTCGTACTGACTTCGTCCGATCCAGAAATCGCCCTCTTTTCTGTCGATGATGGTTTTGATTACTTTTCCGGTTTTTGCCCGATTGAGCTGCAGGGAAATTTCTTCCTGAAGTTGCATCAGTATGTCTGCCCGATTTTTTTTTACGGAAGTTTGAACATTATCTGTCAGTTTGAAAGCAGCAGTATTTTCTTCATGAGAATAGGTGAATATTCCTAATCGGTCGAATTTTGTTTCTTTGACAAAATTCTTCAGTTCTTCAAAATCGGCTTTTGTTTCTCCGGGAAATCCAACGATGATACTTGTTCTGATGGCGATATCCGGTATTTGTTTTCGCAGTTGTTCGAGGAGCCGGCGGGTTTGTTTTCCGGTGTGTCCCCGGTGCATGGATTTGAGCAGCTTATCGCTGATGTGCTGCACGGGAATGTCGAGATAATGGCATATTTTTGAAGAAGATTTCATCACGTCAATCAGGCCGGAAGGGAACCCGGCAGGATAGGCATAATGCAGTCTGATCCATTCTATACCATCAACCTCAGTGAGTTTTTCAATTAATTCAGGAAGTTTCTTTTTCCCATAAATATCAAGTCCATAATAGGTAGTATCCTGAGCGATAATCATTAATTCTTTTACCCCTTTTGCTGCGAGAAATTTTGTTTCGCTTACAATTTCCCCGATAGTTTTCGAATGGTGTTTTCCGCGAATAAGCGGGATGGCGCAAAAGGCACATTTGCGGTTGCAACCTTCCGATATTTTAAGATAAGCATAATGGGAAGGGGTGGTTAGCAACCGTTCGCCAATAAGTTCCTTACGGTAATTAACACCAACAGTAGCAAGAATTTGAGGCAATTCATCCACACCAAAGAAATGGTCAACTTCCGGAATTTCAGTTTGCAGCTCTTTACGATAGCGTTGTGACAGGCATCCCATCACGATCAGCTTGCTGATTTTGCCTTCCCGTCTGATGTTGGCAAATTTCAATATTGTTTCAATGGATTCTTCTTTGGCATCATTGATAAACCCGCAGGTGTTGATAATCACTTTTCCGGCATTTACTTCTTCGGGATTATGATTAACGTTAATTCCGCCATATTGAAGTTGACGCATCAGTACTTCCGAATCAACTGTGTTTTTTGAACAACCCAGAGTGATGATGCTTACATCGTTGTATTTTGATCGGCTTGTCAATTCAATAAAAAATTAAGCCTTGAAAAGAGAATCAACGAATTCGAATTTGTTGAATAATTGGAGGTCTTCTTTTTTCTCGCCGATTCCTATGTATTTCACCGGAATTTTAAATTGGTCTGATATGCCGATAACTACGCCGCCTTTAGCTGTTCCGTCGAGTTTGGTCAGAGCAAGGGCATTTACTTCGGTTGCAGCCGTGAATTGTCTGGCCTGTTCAATAGCATTTTGTCCTGTTGAAGCATCAAGGATCAGGAGTGTTTCGTGGGGGGCGTCAGGGATGATTTTTTTCATCACATTTCGGATTTTCGACAGCTCATTCATCAGATTTACTTTATTGTGCAATCGTCCGGCAGTGTCAATTATAACAACATCAGTATTACTGGCTACAGCTGACCGGAGTGTGTCAAAGGCAACCGAAGCAGGATCGGCACCCATGCCCTGGGAAACCAGCGGAACATCTACTCTTTGCGACCAGATGGTTAGTTGATCCACTGCTGCAGCTCTGAAAGTGTCGGCAGCTCCGAGCAGGACTTTTTTTCCTGCCAGTTTGAACTGATAAGCCAGTTTTCCGATGGTGGTAGTTTTTCCTACGCCATTTACTCCAACAACCATGATCACATATGGTAGTTCGCGTTTAGGAAAGTCAAAACCGAGGATTTCGCCATTGTCATTTTCTGCCAGAAGTGCTGCTATTTCTTCTTTCAACATAGTGTTCAGCTCACTTGTATTCAGGTATTTATCGCGTGAGGCCCTGGCCTGAATCCGTTCGATGATTTTAAGGGTTGTTGCAACTCCAACATCAGAAGTTACCAGAACTTCTTCAAGGTTGTCAAGCACTTCGTCGTCAACTTTTGATTTCCCGGCAATGGCTTTGGTTATTTTGGAGAAAACGCTGCTTTTGGTTTTTTCAAGGCCTGTTTCGAGCTGTTCTTTTTTCTTTTTCGAGAAGAAATCGAGGATTCCCATTTGATAATTGATTAATGTTGAAAAATACAAAAAGCCTTCCCCTCATAAGGAAAGGCTCATGTGATTGGTTGATTTGCCGGGTGCTTTATCCTTTTTTGATCAGCTCCTGGGCTTTATCGTTCAGCATTATTTCTTCCTTAAACGTATAAGCTCCGGTTTTCTTTGAACGTACCACCGAAATTACCTTTGCGTAATCTTTTCCGGCGGTTTGCAGGGTAGCAACAACTTTCTTTGCCATAGTAAGTATTTTTTATTTGATTTCTCTGTGAATGGTCATTTTTTTCATGATGGGGTTGTATTTCTTCAACTCCAATCTTTCAGGTGTGTTTTTCTTGTTTTTGGTAGTAATATACCTTGAGGTCCCGGGCAGCCCGCTGGCTTTGTGCTCTGTGCATTCCAGGATAACCTGAATCCTTGCGTCTTTTGATTTTTTTGCCATGTCGAATTAATTCTTTTTTAGGGGCGCAAAAGTAACACTTTATTTTAAAATAAAATTTGTTCTTTCAATTTTTTTGGTTAGCTGTTCATCGAAATCAGAAATTCTTCATTGGTTTGTGTAAATCTCATTTTATCTTTGAGAAATTCCATAGCTTCGATGGGTGTGCGTTCGGCCAGAATATTCCGCAAAATCCAGATTCGCTGGAGCATTTCCTTATCGAGCAGGAGGTCATCACGACGGGTACTTGAGGCAACGATATCGATAGCCGGGAAAATTCGTTTGTTGGAAATCTTACGGTCGAGCTGCAATTCCATATTTCCGGTTCCCTTAAACTCTTCAAAAATAACTTCGTCCATTCTGGAGCCTGTATCAATGAGTGCTGTTGAAATAATGGTCAGTGAACCACCATTTTCGATTTGCCTTGCTGCTCCGAAAAACCGTTTTGGTTTTTGTAGTGCATTGGAATCCACACCACCGGTAAGTACTTTGCCTGATGCAGGTGCAACAGTGTTGTATGCACGAGCAAGTCTTGTGATTGAGTCAAGCAGAATAACTACATCGTGGCCACATTCGGTAAGTCTTTTTGCTTTTTCAAGGACGATGTTGGCTATTTTTACGTGTCGTTCTGCCGGTTCGTCAAAAGTGGATGCTATTACTTCTGCTCTCACACTGCGCTGCATGTCGGTGACTTCTTCTGGACGTTCGTCAATAAGGAGGATCATCATGTAAACTTCCGGATGATTTGAGGCAATGGCATTGGCAATTTCTTTCAACAACACTGTTTTACCTGTTTTTGGCTGTGCCACGATCAATCCGCGTTGTCCTTTGCCGATAGGGGTGAACATGTCAATGATCCTTGTGGAAATGGTTTCGTTCGGATGTCCGGTCAGTTTGAATTTTTTTTCAGGGAACAGTGGGGTGAGGTAATCGAATGGTACGCGGTCACGTGCTTCTTCAGGATCACGGCCGTTTATCTCTTCAACTTTGATAAGAGGGAAAAATTTCTCACTGTCTTTGGGTGGGCGGATACTTCCCCTGATTGTGTCACCGGTTTTGAGTCCAAAAAGCTTGATTTGTGATTGCGAAACGTAAACATCATCGGGAGAATTAAGGTAATTGTAGTCGGATGAACGCAGGAATCCATAACCATCCTGCATAATTTCGAGGACTCCCTCGGTGGAAACAATGCCATCAGTTTCAAAAGAATATTTTTCGCGCTGTTTGTCATGAAATTTCTGACGTTGCTGGTCATTATTACGGTTATCCTGAGGCTGCTGACGATCTTCGTTTTTATTTTCTTCGGCAACAGGTTTATCTGTTTTGACCGATTCTTTGGGATCGGTTGTTTTCTTTTCATCCCCATCCATTCGGGTTTCGAATGGTTTCTTGGATGATTTTTCTTTTTCAGAAGATTTTTGTGTTTTTGGTTCTTCAGTCGTTTTTTGCTCAGGTTTTTCCGGGTCTTGTTTTTGGAATTTTTTCTCTATTGTTGGTTTTTGGCGTGTATCCTTCTGCTCAGGTTTTGTTTCCACAACAATAGCCGATGATTTTTCATCGGAAAGTTTGGTTTCCTGGGTGGTTTGTTTGGCTTCTGGTACAAAAGGTTCTTTTTCGCCACTGGAAGCTAATTTTTCTTTTCCGGGTTTTAGCTCAATTCTTTTTCGTTTGTTTTTATTAAAGCCCGGGTCTCTATTTTCTTCGAATTTTGGTTTTAGAGGATTTAGTGCTTGTTGATCGAGGATTTTGTAGATTAAATCCTGTTTTTTTAGATTGTTGATCTTACTGATATTAAGGTCTTTGGCAATTTCCCTTAATTCGGTAAGAACTTTTCCGTTAAGTTCAATGATATCGTACATCTATAAATAGGGTTTAGTTTCCAGAATTATTTACTTAAATTCTTCCTGTCGATTGTTCAGGCAGAAGGAAAATGATTTGTTCACGCGTCATTTTGTTTTGCTATTCATACCTAATCTAAGTTCCAATCGGGTGTTGGATTAACCAAATGTTTACCAGTAAATTCCGTTGATTTTGCTTAAGGATTAAGTCAGTTTGATAGTGCTGTGAAGAATTTCAATCAGCAAATGCGCTGCAAAAATAATATTTATTTTTATTGGTAAGAACTAATTGATTGTTTTTTGTTAATCCGCTTTTCAAAAGGGGATCAGGTTGTTGGAATTATTTTTTCAGAAAAAATTTTGTTTGTCAAGTTGGTTAAAAGTTTTTTTTCCAAGCAAAAAATGCTCTAAAGCAATGTTTCCCTTGTAAATTTTGGTTACCTGCTGATGGTTAATTTTACTACGCTTCACCCTATTTTTTTTGTACGAAAAATAAAATCCCAGGTGTGCACGTGCTACTGCTACAAAATGTTTAAAACCTCCGTCAATGAGGAATTTGAACGAAGCCATCATATCCAGGAAAAATCTTGCGATAAATACCGGATAAAGCTGTTTTCGGGGCAGATTTTTGTACAACAAGGTGCTGTTATTTCTGATATTGAGATAGGTTTTTCGGGATGACGATTTGTCGAGCGATCCTCCTCCGATGTGATAGACTTTTGACTGTGCGCAGTAAAAGATTTTATAACCGGCATGCTTCAATCTCCAGCAGAGATCAATTTCTTCCATGTGTGCAAAGAAATCGTCATCAAATCCTCCTACTTCATGAAATTTAGCTGCTTTAATAAAAAAACATGCTCCGGTTGCCCAGAACACTTCGGTATTGTCGTCGTATTGTCCGTAATCTTTCTCGAGGTTCTGAAAAATCCTGCCCCGACAGAAAGGATAACCAAACCGATCGATAAAACCACCAGCAGCACCAGCATATTCAAAACGATTACGGTCAAAATAGGACAGTATTTTTGGCTGACAGGCTGCAATGGATGCATCACTTTCCATGAGGGTGATAACTGGTTCGATCCAGTTTGGGGTAACTTCAATATCGGAGTTAAGTAAAATGTAATAATCTGCTTCAATTTGTTTCAATGCAATGTTGTAACCACCGGAAAACCCAAGATTGGCAGAGTTTTGAATAATTTTAACCTGTGGAAAATGAAGTTTCAGAAAACTTACCGAATCATCAGAAGAAGCATTGTCGGCGACATATAGCTCAGCAATATCGTGGCATGTTTGTACTACACCTGGTAAAAACTTTTCCAGATATTGTTTACCGTTCCAGTTGAGTATTACGATAGCTATCCTCATTTCATGGGTAAAAGTAACTAATTTGTTAGAAACGGATTTGATGAGAATTTGTTTCTGGAGGAAAAATGGATATTTTTTTTACAGATAAGAACAAAAAAAGGCCACCCCGTTCCCGGGATGACCTTTACCTTAATTATAGACCTTATTTTAGCTTGTATTTGGCAACAAAATCATCGATTACTTCTTCAAGATTCGGGTAACCTATTTCCTGAAGATCATAATAAACTCTGGTATTGGGTTTATTGATTTTTATCAGTCGGTTTAAATCGATTGGTGTACCAATAACCACAGAATCACATTCTGTGTTGTTAATGGTGGTTTCGAGATCTTTTAGTTGTTGCTCACTGTAACCCATTGCCGGCAACAGGGTTCCAATTTTTGGATAAATACGGAAAGTTTCCGAAAGTTTACCAACGGTGTAAGGGCGTGGATCAACGAGTTGAGCGGCACCAAATTTCTGTGCGGCAACTGTACCTGCGCCAATTTTCATTTCTCCGTGGGTTAATGTTGGGCCGTCTTCTACTACCAGTACTTTCCTGCCTTTGATAACTTTGGCATCATCAACTTTGATGGGTGAGGCACCATCAATCACGATTGCTTTAGGAGCAACCTTGCTGATATTTTCCCGAACGGTTTGGATGCCTTCGGGGCTGGCGCTGTCCATTTTGTTGATCACAACCACATCGGCCAGGCGGAGCGTAACCTCGCCGGGATAATATTTCAGTTCATGACCGGCACGGTGCGGGTCAACTACAGTAATGTTCAGATCGGGTTTGTAGAATGGAAAATCATTATTGCCGCCATCCCACAAAACGACATCGCAACCGTCAGGGTCTTGTTCAGCGGCACGCAGGATGGCTTCATAGTCAACTCCGGCGTAAATAACATTGCCGCGAACAACATGTGGTTCATACTCTTCCATTTCTTCGATGGTGCATTTGTGCTTGTGCAGGTCGTCAATGGTGGCAAAACGCTGAACTTTCTGAGCTACAAGATCGCCGTAAGGCATTGGGTGACGAACGGCAACTACTTTTAACCCTTTAGCCATCAACAGTTCAATGATGCGCCTTGAAGTCTGGCTTTTACCACAACCTGTCCGAATTGCACCAACGGCAATCACTGGCTTGGTGCTCTTGAGCATGGTGTCAGCAGGCCCAAGTAAAATAAAATTGGCACCGGCAGCATTCACGATTGCGCTGACTGACATCACTTTCTGATAGGTGACATCGCTGTATGAAAACACGCAATCATCCACTTTCAGGTCTTTGATGAGTTTAGGGAGGTCTTCTTCTGCGTAAATTGGGATACCGTCCGGGTATAAATCACCAGCCAGTTCGGCCGGATACTTCCTTCCGTCGATATCGGGAATCTGAGCAGCCGTAAAGGCTACCACATTGTAATTCGCATTTCCACGGTAACAAGTGTTGAAATTGTGGAAATCTCTTCCCGCAGCACCAATAATAATTACATTCTTTTTCATTATTATTTCCCTTTTTTAGTAAATGTACTGTTTTTAAAAGTTGTGCAAAGATAGAATTTTCAGCTCAATAACAAACTCATGACCAGACATTTTTCAATGGTTTACTGAAAGATGGCAGTTTAAATGATGTTTCCTGATAAAGAAATATTTTTTATATACTTGATAATCAAATTGTTTATCACTCATTTGTGGGTATTTTTTATTTTTTCGGAATGCTTCTTCGTTGACCAGGAGCAAGGGACTTCTTTTTTTTATATTTGCGGCCATTATTTATTTTTATTTACTTTTTTCAATGATTGAACAACTGCTAACCGCAAAGATCGTCGAAGCCGTTCGTCAACTCTGGAATCATGAAACAGACCCGGCACTGGTTTCATTGCAAAAGACCCGGCGTGAGTTTGAAGGCGATTTTACCCTCGTGGTATTTCCTTTTTTAAAATTTTCAAGACAATCGCCTGAAGTTACTGCCCGTGCCATTGGGGATTATTTAACAGCCAATGTTGATGAAGTGGTTAGTTTCGAGGTTATTAAAGGATTTTTGAATTTAACCATCAGCCCGAAGTACTGGTTTTCTTTTTTTCAAAAATATTATTCCGTTGCTGATTTTGCCATCAAACCTGTTCAACCGGGTAAACCTGTTGTAGTTGAGTATTCTTCGCCAAATACCAATAAACCTTTACATCTCGGGCACATAAGAAACAATTTGCTTGGTTCGGCTTTATCCAATATTTTGGAGGCCAATGGAAAGAAGGTAATCAAGGTAAATCTTGTGAATGACCGTGGTATTCATATTTGTAAATCCATGTTGGCATGGCTTCGCTGGGGTAATGGAGAAACTCCACGGACTTCAGGATTAAAGGGCGATCATCTGGTAGGAAAATATTATGTGCTTTTCGACAAATACTTTAAAGCTGAAATTGCCGAACTTGTGAAAAATGGCATGGATGAGGAATTAGCCGAGAAAGAAGCATCACTTATTATGGAAGCACAGGAAATGCTTGTCCAATGGGAGGAACACAACCCTGAGGTAAGGAAAATCTGGGCAATGATGAATGGATGGGTTTATGATGGTTTTGATGAAACTTACAAGCGGCTTGGAATAACTTTCGACAAAGTTTATTATGAATCTGATACCTACCTTCTGGGACGTGAACTGGTGGAAGAAGGGCTGAAAAGCAATGTTTTTTTTCGAAAACCCGACGGTTCAGTTTGGTGTGACCTGACTGACGAAGGACTTGATGAGAAGCTTTTGCTGAGAGCCGACCGTACGACGGTGTATATGACCCAGGACCTTGGTACTGCACAATTGCGCAAAGATGAATTTGATCCGGAGTTGCTGATTTACGTGGTGGGTAACGAGCAAAACTACCATTTTGATGTGCTCAAACGGGTACTGAAAAGATTAGGCAGAAGCTGGTCGGACGATATGCTGCACCTCTCCTACGGAATGGTGGAGTTGCCGCAGGGAAGAATGAAATCGCGCGAAGGCACTGTAGTGGATGCTGATGACCTGTTGGATGAGATGTACCGGACTGCTAAAAAAACAACAGAGGAACTGGGTAAGACAGAGCATTTTACAGAGTCGGAAAAAGACACCCTCTATCAGATGATCGGATTGGGTGCACTGAAATATTATATCCTGAAAGTTGATCCCAGGAAGAATATGCTTTTCAATCCTGAAGAATCTATTGACTTTAATGGAAATACCGGGCCATTTATTCAATATACCCACGCAAGAATCCGCTCATTGTTCAGGAAAGCAGCTGAAAAGGATTTTCATGTTTCACTGCCGGAAATCATGCCTGAAATATCAACCAAAGAAGTTTCGCTGTTGAAATTACTCCATGAATACCCGGCCGTAATTTCTGAAGCCGGACTGAATTACAGCCCTGCATTGATAGCCAACTACATTTATGAACTGGCTAAAGAATTTAACCAATACTACCAGGATACCCCCATTTTACGTGAAAACAATAAGCAAGTTGCTGCTTTTCGACTCCTGTTATCAGGTTTTGCAGGTCATGTCATAAAGTCCGGGATGGGATTGCTTGGGATTAATGTTCCGGATAAAATGTAAACGTCTGATAATCCTCCTGTATCTTGATTTTTTCAGGACTACGTTCAGCTTTTTATGAAATACTTTTTATTTATCAATCTTCTAAAACGGTTTTCCTGTAAATTTGCCATCACATACCATACAAACCATGAAAATTTACTCATTTTATTTCCTTTTTGTTCTGATCGTCAGTTCCTCAATAGTATTCTCCCAAGATAAAACAATAACCTACCTTTGGGATGCTTCCTATGATTTTCAGGACGTTGAGATAAGAATTACCCATTTAAAAGCCGATCTGATTATCAAACCCTACGACACCCTGGTTAAAGGTGAAGCTGAGTTTACGTTTACCACACTGCGCGAACAAATTGATTCGCTTGTTTTTGATGCACCTGAACTTAAGATTGACTGGATTCGGGTTGATGGTCAGGAGGCCGGATTTTTATTCCGAAAAAACAGCGTGCTGGTTTATCCTCCCGCCAAACTTGAATGGCAGACAGAACATAAAATTTTGTTTAAATATAGTTCAAAACCTACTGAAGGACTTTATTTTGTCGGGTGGAACGATCCGCAAAAACTCAAACGGAAACAAATCTGGGCGCACCGGCCTAACCATTGGCTGCCTTACGCTTTGGCAGTATTGACAGTTGAAATGTCGGTTACTGTTCCTGATGATCTTAAGGTGTTTTCGAATGGGGTACGAACCGATGTGATTACCAACAAAGACAACACTAAAACATGGCTTTACCGCATGAACCGGCCACATCCCTTTTTCTCTACCTGCCTGGTGATCGGGGATTATAATTACAAAAATCTGAAGACAAAACGCGGTCTGCCGCTTGAGCTGTGGTATTATCCCGATCAGGAAGATCACTTTGAACCTACCTATCGCTATCAGACCGAAATGTTCGATTTTTTTGAAGCTGAGTTTGGTTTTGAATATCCCTGGGAACTATACCGCCAGGCACCGGTGATTGATTATATGTATGGTGCAATGGAAACAACCACATCAACCATTTTTGGCGATTATCTTATGGTGGATGAAAGAGGTTATCTTGGACGAAATTATGTAAATGTGAATGCTCATGAGCTGTCGCATCAGTGGTTTGGGAATTACATCTCACACCTTAAGCACAAAGATGTATGGATAACAGAAAGTTTTGCTACCTATTGGGCTAAAAAATTTGAACAGCATGTGTTTGGTGAAGATTATTATCAGTGGGAACGACATAAGGAGTTGCAGGATACCTATCGGGCAGCAGGTATCAACAGTTTTTCGGTCGGACATAGCAGAGGAGGACGTGACCGATTCTATCCCAAAGGCTCCTTAGTAATGGACATGCTCAGGGATGTACTTGGCGACAAGGAATTTGGAGCAACCATGGCGTTTTATCTGCAGCACTACCCTTACCAAACTGCTGAAACAAATGATTTTTTGCAGGCTATCCGCAAAGCAACCGGGCGTTCACTCGAGTGGTTTTTTGAACAATGGATTTACAGAGGGGGTGAGCCTTTTTATGAAATCAGTTATGAAGAATTGCCCCGACTTACAGGAAAAGAAACCCGGATTAATGTAAAACAGATTCATGCAACCAATGAGTTGACCGGACTGTTTAAGATGCCCATTTGGTTTGAAGTTTATTATCAGGATAACACAAAAGCCACTAAGTTGCAATGGATTGATGAGCAATCGGAAATTGTTTCAATACCGAATCCGGGAAATAAAGCTGTTGCTTTTGTTTTATTTGATCCCAACCGGAAGGTTGTCAAAAAAGTAAAATTCAACCGGAGTTATGATGAGCTTGTCGCTCAGGCTGGTATGGCTGAAAATATGATCGACCGTTACGATGCACTTTTGGAATTAAGATCTTTTCCTGCGCTATCAAAAAAGGAGGATTTGCTGAAAATATACAGGAATGAGACTTTTCATCTGACCAAAGGAGAAATCATCGCACAACTGGTCGGTGAACCGGTTGAAACGATTGAAGAATTTCTGGTTACGGCTATTCAGGACCCTGATGACAAAGTCAGGCTTGCCGTTCTGGAAAATTTGAAGATTGTTCCGGAATCTTTACGTGAGAAGTATGAGCAGCTATTGAATGATAAATCCTATTTGAATGTCGAATTAGCGCTGATGAATCTGTGTCGCTCATTTCCTCAGCAATACGGCAAATATCTAAGTCAGACTGAAGAAGAAACTGGATGGCGGGGGCGAAATATCCGCATAAAATGGCTTGAAATTGCGATCGAAAACGGTGGTTATGCTTTTGAACCTGAATTAAAAAATTATACCTCACCAAGTTATGATTTTGAAACAAGAATTAATGCTATGAATGCTTTGACCCGACTTAATTTGCTGGATAAACAAAGCCTGGAAAATATTATGGAAGGACTTTTTCATTGGAATTACAAAATCAGAAATGCTGCAAAAGAAACCCTTACCTTTTTCAGTCGGCAAAACAAATTTCGTGACATGATCCTTCAGCTCATCGATAGCGAATTGTTTGATGATGAACAAAAATCAACCTTGAAAAGTTATCTTAATCTGTAAAGCATGATGAAACGTTAAATAGTGGAATCCATCACAAAATAAACATCCAATCAAATAATCATTCTAAAATGAAAAAAGTTGTTTTTCTTCTGATAACAATACTAAGCGGACACATTGGTTTTGGACAGATTTATCCGGACAAATATTTTGTAGCTTTTACGGATAAAAATGATTCACCTTACTCTTTTCAAAATCCGGAAGCTTATCTTTCAGAACGGGCCATCGAGCGTCGTGAAAGATATAATATCCCTGTTGATATTCACGATCTTCCGGTAAATCCGCAGTATATCGAGGCTGTAGCGAATATCGGAGTGGAAATTATCAATCCTACCAAGTGGTTAAACGGAGTAACCATTTTCACCACCGATCCGTCAAAAATAAGCCAGATCGAATCCCTCCCTTTTGTGCTCGCTGTTTCCAAAGCTTCAACCATCGATGTCAATCATTCCAATGAGACTTATTTGGATGAATTTTCACTAAATAAACCAGGTCAGATGAATGAAATAATAAACAATGCTGCTCAGGAACTGACTACTTTGAAAAACAGTACAACCTTGAATTATGGATTAGGTTATGGTCAGATTAATCAGATAAACGGTATTCCCTTACATGACGATGGTTTTCAGGGACAGGGGATGGTGATTGCTGTGTTGGATGCCGGTTTTTCCTATACTAATGTGATGAATGCGTTTGATACTTTGTTCTTAAACGGAAGAATACTTGGGACGCACGATTTTGTGGATGGAGACACCAATGTTTTTCAAGGCAGTACTCATGGTACTTCGGTTCTTTCGACCATGGGGGCTAATTTGCCTGGTCAGCTCATCGGAACTGCTCCGCAGGCAAGTTATTATCTGTTGAGAACAGAAGATTCTGAAACCGAGTACATCATTGAAGAGTATAACTGGGCATCAGGTGCTGAATATGCCGACAGTGCCGGTGCTGACATCATCAATTCATCCCTTGGATACATTGGCTTTGATGATCCATCGCAAAGCCATATTTACGAACACATGGATGGAAATACAGCACCAGCCACCATTGCGGCTGACAGAGCCATGAGCAGAGGAATGATTGTAGTAAACAGTGCAGGCAATTCGGGCAATTCATCTTCATGGCCATGGATCGGAGCTCCTGCAGATGGAGATAGTGTTTTTTCGATCGGCGCAGTGGATGCCAACGGGATGATTGCCGGATTTAGCTCTATTGGTCCTACTTACGATGGAAGACTCAAACCAAATATAGTTGCACGGGGTTCTGATGCGGTCGTTGCCTCAACTAACGGTGGAACTGCCACCGCAAGTGGTACTTCATTTTCCTCACCCATCATTGCAGGAATGACTGCATGTCTATGGCAAATTGATCCCGAAATGAATAATATTTCGATCCTCACAGCAATTCAAAACAGCGGGAGCCTTGCCAACAATCCAAATAATCAATATGGTTACGGAATTCCCGATTACAACCAGGCCAGAATAGTTCTTTCTGCTTTTCAGCATGGCCTGGCAAGTCATCCGGGTGATTTAACCGTTTTTCCGAATCCTTTTCAGGACGACTTATCTGTTCTTTACAATTCCCGTGATACACACAGCGTAACCATTCAGCTTTTTGATCTTGCCGGCCGAAAATTGCATGAACAAAAATTCTCATCTGTCATTATCGGGTTGAATCCATTAGTACTCAAACAACTTTCTGGTCTTAACCAGGGTTTTTATATGGTCAAAATTGTTGCTGACGACAAAGTCTATTCCCGGAAAGTACTAAAAATCAAATATTAATTAGGATTTTTCTCGCCTTGCTATCTGTTTTTCTTGTTCAATGAGGAATTAAATTTTTTAAGACTTTTAAATTAAGGCTTGCTGATAAATCTATAATCCATTGATAAATAAGATACTGAAAAGAATTTGATTATATCCTTTTGCAGGGTTTTATGGCAATTGTTTCCCAAATCCTTGCACCAGATATTGAGGTGTTCTGCACCTGAAGCAAAAGCCACAAAGTGGCGAAATATTGGTAGAACAAGGATTAAAATGAAGTTCAGCAGGTGCAGAGCACCGAAATATTAACATTTTCAAAAAGTGTCGGTTAGACTTTTTGGGGTTTTTCAGCAGACCTTAAACTAAGGGTTAGGGTTTTGTACTTCAAATTCGTGTATTTTTTTTGGCAGAATATTGCCCGCAAAGTTCGTAAAGATTGATACTTTACGGTGTTTGCGTGTTTTTGCTTAGCGGTGTTTGCGTGAAACTTTTCTGGCTTGTCCAGGTTAGGTTTTCAATACTTGTTCTCAAGTTGCTGTAATTTATAGATACCTACTATCTATCTTAGGTAAAAATTTACATTTTTAAATCATTAAAATATTAGAGGTCATTAAAATTTTCTAAATTTGTATTTTGTTAGATTATTTGAAATAATTTAGCGCTTTAAATTTTTCATTAATATTTGACGGTATGTCGAAAAACGGCAATCTTTTTCTGAGAGTTTTCCATTTTTACCTTGATGGTTTTCGGGAAATGCCAAAATGGGGGCGTCAACTTTGGGTCATAATTTTGCTTAAATTGTTTCTAATGTTTGCCGTCTTCCGCATTTTCTTTTTTCCTGATTTTTTAAAGTCGAATTTCGACAATGATTCAGAACGGAGTCGCCATGTCATCGAACAGTTAACTGAACCAAACAATAAATAAATGAGAGATTATGGGAAATTTTGACATGTCATTGATCAACTGGTCGCGCGGCCAGTTTGCTATGTCAGCTATGTTTCACTGGATTTTTGTACCACTCACGCTGGGATTGATTATTCTTGTGGCTATAATGGAAACCATTTATGTGCGCACCGGCGATGAGAAGTGGAAAAAGCTGACCAAATTCTGGGGCAAACTATTTGGAATCAATTTTGCCATTGGTGTTGCTACTGGAATCATCCTGGAGTTTGAATTTGGAACAAACTGGTCCAATTATTCATGGTTTGTGGGTGATATTTTTGGGGCTCCACTGGCAATTGAAGGAATCATGGCCTTTTTCATGGAATCAACCTTCATTGCTGTCATGTTTTTTGGCTGGAATAAGGTGAGCAAGCGTTTTCACCTTACTTCTACCTGGCTGGTTGCGCTAGGTGCAAATTTGTCGGCACTTTGGATTCTGGTAGCCAACGCATGGATGCAATACCCTGCAGGTACTGCATTTAATCCGATAACAGCACGTAACGAAATGAATGATTTTTGGGCGGTGTTGTTTTCACCTGTTGCTGTCAATAAGTTTTTGCACACTGTAGCTTCAGGTTATGTGCTGGCTGCAGTTTTTGTGATTGGTGTTTCTTCGTGGTTTTTGCTGAAAAATCGGGATGCTCTTTTTGCTAAAAGAAGTATTCTTATTGCTTCGGTTTTTGGAATAACTTCTTCTTTGTTTCTTATCTGGACGGGAGACGAATCTGCCAAACAGGTTGCAGATAAACAACCCGTAAAATTTGCTGCCATGGAGTCTCTTTGGGAAGGGCGAACCAATGCTCCTCTGATCGCTTTTGGAGTTCTTAAAGATATGAGTCATCCGAAAACGGAAGATGATTTAACAAAGAGAGATTTTGTGTTCAAATTTGAAATCCCCAGCATGTTGTCCATTCTTGCATTTCTCGATCCAAATGCTTATGTTCCTGGAATAAAGGACCTGGTTACCGGCTATACCAATCCGACCACAGGCATAACTCATTTATCCTTTTCCCAGAAGAAAGAGAAAGGAAAAGAAGCTATTGCTGCCCTTAAAGGATATAAAGAAGCCTTGCAAAATAATGATGCTGAGTTGCTTAAAACTTACAAAGTCAAATTTGAGGATAAAAACTGGATGGAAAATACTTTTAAGTACTTTGGCTATGGATATTATGAAAAAGATGCCATTGCCGGTTTATTGCCAAACATCCCTCTTGCATTTTACTCCTTTCATATCATGGTTTTGCTTTCCGGGCATTTTTTAGCCTTGTTTATCCTGATGCTGTTTTTTACGATGAAAGACAGAATCGGGCGAATGAAATGGCTTCTATATATTGGCATCTGGACGATTCCTCTTGCCTATCTTGCCAGCCAGTTAGGCTGGGTATTGGCTGAATTGGGTCGTCAACCATGGGTTATTCAGGATTTGATGCCGACACTTGCAGCAGTTTCGCGAATTGATGCAGGAACTGTTCAGCTTACATTCTGGCTTTTTGCGATCACTTTTACCATCCTGCTGATCGCTGAAATTAGGATTTTACTTAAACAAATCAATAAAGGTATAACGGGAGGACAATAATATGTTTGAATCATTATCGCATTTCGCATTGCAGCAATACTGGTGGGTTATTGTTTCATTGATTGCCAGCCTGCTAGTTTTTTTATTTTTTGTTCAGGGTGGTCAAACACTGATTTTCACGCTGGGCAAAAATGAGCTTGAACGTAAAATGATCGTTAATGCTCTCGGTCGTAAATGGGAATTTACCTTCACCACACTGGTAACTTTTGGGGGTGCATTTTTTGCCTCTTTTCCTTTGTTTTACAGTACAAGTTTTGGTGGAGCCTATTGGGTTTGGATGATCATACTTTTTGCTTTTGTTATCCAGGCTGTTGCTTATGAGTTCAGAACAAAACCCGGTAACTTTCTGGGGCAGCGCACCTATGAGGCTTTTCTGATTGCTAACGGCGCACTTGGAACGATTTTGATCGGAGCTGCGGTAGGTAGTTTCTTTACAGGTTCAGATTTCTCGGTTAATAAATTGAATCTGACCAATATTTTTGAGGGCGGATCAACTACCATTTCATCATGGGAAGGGCCTGCTTACGGTCTGGAAGCTGCACTTAATATTCAAAATCTGGCTCTTGGGCTGGCAATTTTCTTCCTTGCAAGAATTCTTGGCATACTTTATTTTATGAACAGTATTCAGGATGAAAATATTTTCAAACGATCCAAAAAGCAATTGGTGGTCAATTCGATTCCGTTTCTGGTTTTTTTTCTGCTTTTTGTTGTTTTGATGCTCACCAGCGTCGGCTATGCTGTTATTCCGGAATCAGGAGTTGATCCTATGTTTTGGAGAATTCAACAAGAACCTTTCAAATACCTGAATAATTTCCTGGAAATGCCACTTGTGCTGATCATGTTTCTTCTGGGTGTAGTAATGGTATTGCTGGGAATAGCGACTTCTGCATTCAAAGCTGAATTTACCAAGGGAATCTGGTTTACCGGAACAGGAACGGTTTTAACTGTTTTTTCGCTCTTCATGGTTGTAGGACTGAACAATACTGCTTTTTATCCCTCCAATTTTGATCTCCAAAGCTCCTTGACGATCATGAATAGCTCGTCTAGTAAATTTACCCTGATGGTAATGAGCTATGTCTCTCTGTTGGTACCATTTGTATTGGCTTACATTTTTTATGCCTGGCGATCCCTTAACCTCAAGAAAATTGATGCAGAGGAAATGCGATCCGGCGACCATGCTTATTAAAACACTTTAAAATTTATAATTATGTACTGGAAAGAAATTTTTCAATTTCTCACACTCCCGCTTCTTATTTACATCACCTACAGAATTATCCTTTATGTTCTGAAGAAGTTTGATCTTAAGATCGGGAACAATGGAGAGTAAAGGGTTTAATAACTGAAAAACAGTTGATAAATTAAATTTGATCAATTTTTTAAATGAACCTGTAGTGTAAAACTTCAGGTTCATTTTTTGTTTGAATGAAAATGAAATGTGGGAATGAAGCTCATCAACTGAAATTATTTTAATTTTGAAGTCGGTTTTCGAAAGCTAATGTCAATGAAAAAAACTACTTTTCTACTTACTTTGATCATTTTTTTATGGACTGATAATTCATTTGCTCAAGGCTATGAATCACTCACCAATGAAGATTTTGCCAATCATCCGTACTGGATTGAAATGATGGCAGATGAATCGGTTAACTTTTATGATGTTCAGCAGGCATTTGAACTGTACTGGCAGAATCGCAAAATTACCAAAGGTTCGGGTTGGAAGCCATTCAAAAGATGGGAATACCTGATGAGCAGCAGGATATTCGCTGACGGAACCAGATTTCCTGCCGACCTGAACTGGAGGGAGTATTTTGCTTATAAACAGAGTCATCCCAAAAGTGATCGGTATGCAGGCAACTGGCAAAATCCTGGTCCTTATCAGATACCGGGAAGTAAAGGTTACAACGGATTGGGAAGACTAAACGCAATTGGGTTTCATCCAGCCGATCCAAATACTATTTTTGTGGGTGCACCATCCGGAGGATTATGGGTTACGCATGATAATGGCCAGTCGTGGTATTCCGAAACAGATATTTTGCCCACCCTTGGCGTATCTGCTATTGTCGTTGATTTTGTTAACCCCGATGTCATTTTAATAGGATCTGGCGACCGCGATGCCGGTGATGCTCCGGGAATGGGCGTGATGAGAAGTACTGACGGAGGATTAACGTGGGAACTGTCCAATGACGGAATGGGGAATAAAGTGGTAGGGCGTTTGATTATGCATCCGCAGGATAACCAGATCATTCTTGCTGCAACCAACGGCGGTATTTATAAATCCACCGACAATGGACAAACATGGGTTTCAAAACAAATTGGGAATTTTAAGGAAATTGTTTTTAAACCTGACAATCCTGAAATTGTTTACGCATCTGCAAATGGAAGATTCTATCGCTCAACCGATTCAGGTGAATCATTTCAGATGATTACTTCAGGCTTGTCTTCGGGAGCACGTGGAGTGATTGGCGTTTCACCTGCCAATCCTGAAACGGTTTATTTTTTATTGACCATCAGCGATGCTTTCCTGGGGCTTTACCGGTCTGATGATGCAGGGTTGAGTTTCATTGAACAATCAGATTCACCCAATATAATGAGCTGGGGGTGTGAAGGAGGTGATGGCGGACAAGCCTGGTATGACCTTGATATAGCTGTTGATCCGCAAAATGAAAATGTAATTTTTGCCGGTGGTGTTAATTGTTTCAAATCCAGTGACGGTGGTGTAACGTGGGAAATTAGTTCTCACTGGTGGGGTGATTGCGGAGTACCGTCAGTACATGCCGATTTGCACGTACTTGAATACAATCCTCACGACGGAAGGCTTTTCGCCGGAAATGACGGAGGTATTTATTGGACTGCAGATCAGGGAACAACCTGGGTGGAAATATCCGATGGACTTGCCATTAGTCAGGCATACAAAATCGGACAAAGTGAAACTGTCAGTGACCTTGTTATTAACGGCTATCAGGACAATGGCACTGCAACATGGATCGGAACACCCGATTGGATTCCTGTAATTGGCGGAGATGGAATGGAGTGTGCCATAGATTATCAAAATGCAGGGTACAGTTAT
>Ga0116164_10000591_pt1 | contig 30912 bp, 26 predicted proteins | sample AD_UKC109_MetaG_FD_89888 | JGI IMG/M metagenome (GOLD analysis project Ga0116164, IMG submission 89888) | Active sludge microbial communities of municipal wastewater-treating anaerobic digesters from Hong Kong - AD_UKC109_MetaG | ecosystem: Engineered > Bioreactor > Anaerobic > Digestate... | reverse complement strand
GTTTTCGCCGTTAAAAACAGCACGGGAATCGTGCTTGTTTCCCGAATTTTCTTTAAAACTTCGATCCCGTCGATTTTCGGCACCATGACGTCCAGAACGGCTAAATGAATGGAGTCGTCGAATTTTTCCAGTGCGTCCAGACCGTCGAACGCACCGACGACCCGATAGCCCTCGTTCTCAAGATGCAATGTCAGCAGGTTATGAATATCCCGGTCGTCCTCCAGTAAAAGGATCTTTCCGTTCATAGGCCACCTCATGTGCTTTTTCTACAGTGATTATATCATCGAATTGGTTCCCCGTTTGCATGGATCCGCCTGATTTAAGGTTTATTTATGATGGGGTTATGTTTGGCGCAAGTCCGGATCAATACAATTGAAGCAAATAAAACACCGACAGAAACGAGGTATAAAAGAATGAAAAAGTTGCTCGCCCTGCTGCTGACAGCGATTTTAGCCGTATCCTGCCTTGGGATGGCGCCGGCGTCCGCCGAAAGCACGACGGTTCAGCGGTTTCTTGTCTCCAGCAACGAAAAATATGATTCCTACGGCGATCAGCCGGACGGCGGCCGCGGCGGATACGACGATACGGGATACTACGGCGGCGACGACGAATACGATTATGCGGCCGGCCCGCTTGATTTTATTTGGGGCTTGATCGACCGCATCATTTTCGGCGCATACGACGACGATTCCTATGGCGGTTACTACGGCGATGACTACTATGGCGACAGCTACTATGATGATGGTTACTATGACGATGGCTATTATGACGATAGTTATTATAGCGACGACTACTATGATGACAGCTATTACGGCGACTATTACGATGACGAGTATTACGACGAGGACGTAATAGCGGTTTTCTCGATTCAGGACGGGGCGCTGTTGAGTCAATCCGGCAATCTCTCCGCCGACGACCTGTCGACTTACGAAAAAATGTGGGAGCGGATCGCGCTGATCATCCCCGACGAATATGAAAATATGATCGTAAAATTCGAGATTGCGTCCGACGGCGTCGACGGTTCTCTGGCATATGTCTACAACGAGGATTCGAGCCTGAAAACATGGACGATCAGCCTGGACCCCGCGGACGTCGTTCTAAGCAACGGCAATTTGACAAGCGACTTCGACGCGAACGTCATCCATGAATTCGGGCATTTGCTGACGCTCAATAACTATCAGATGGACAGCTCGGCAACGAATACGTATGTAACGGAAGAAGGCACGCTGAAAGAAGATTCGTACCTCAATCTGTTCTATGCCGAATTCTGGGAAGATATCATGGACGAATACCGCAGCACCGTCGGAAACAACCCGGATGACAACTACTATTTGTTTTACGAAGATCATACGGATCTGTTTGTCAGCGAATATGCGGCCTACAACCCGGAAGAGGACATTGCGGAATCCTTCTGCACGTTCGTATTGGAAGATGAGCCGACCGGCAGCCGGATCAAGGATCAAAAGGTCGCGTTTTTCTATCGGTTTGAAGAACTGGTCGAAATCCGGGATGCGATACGGGCCAACATCATGAACTAGCGCTGCGTTGTTAAGGAATCGATCCGCTTTCCCGGGTTCCAGGATTCGGAAGTGTTCAACCCCTGTTGCGATAGGAAGCGATCAACAATGAAAAAAGCGCTGTTGCGCCAAATGTTCTGCCTTATTGGGGAACCGGGCAGCCTTTCCGGCAATACCGGTGGATCGCTTCCCCGTAAGGCAGAAGAAACCATGCCGGCCGATGAAAACTTTTGCCACTAAAAAAGCCCGGAGTATGGGTCTCCGTGCTTTTAGAATTCAATTCTTTCTATTCCGTTACAGCGGCATGGAACGATCGGCGGGAAGACCATTCGGCCAATCGATTCAAACGTCAAAGCCAAGATATTCACGCGGGTTTTCAAATAAAATCCCGTGCAGGATATCGGGGTCCACGCCCATTCGGGTAAGCTCCGGAAATGCATGCTTCAAAATGAACAGCCATCCGTCTGGAATCACGCTTTCGTGCACAAATTTCAGCGTATCCGGGTCGACCGTATCCCAAAGCGTCGAAACCGCTGATGCGTCGTGGCTGAACAGCATACGGTCCGCCATACCGGCTTCAATCATCGCTTGAACAGTATTCAGCCGCATCTGTGTGGATACGAAACACTCATCCTTACGTCGAACACGCGGCAGACGGTCTACTCCAAGCCAGACTCCCTGATCATATAACCAGCCGATATACTTCATATCGGTCGTGTCCAATATATGATCTACGCGTATCTTTTCGGGCTGCGCACCGGATTCGATTAAAATTTGCAACTGAAAACGCCCTGTTTCACATTCGGACGCGGTATGCAGAAAGATCGGACACCCGGTTTCCATAGAAGCATTCGCAGCGGCACGATGCTGCAGCACCCGTCCGCTTGTTGCGCATTCCCGATCCATAACGGCTTTAATGACGCCGGCCCTGATGTCCGTTCCAGCCATTCCGACCCGGATATCGTCGATAAGCATTTGTGAAACAGTATCCTCGCTGAAGGTGCCAAAGCCATCTGTCCAGTCAAAAAAAATCCCGGTCGTACAAATGATCTGAATACCGGTCTGTTCGGACAAACGCTTCAACCGCTTTGGATCGCGGCCCAAGTCATACGTGCCGGCGTCAACGATTGTATTGATGCCGTTTTCCATCAGCGCATGCAGGGCCTGCGCGGCGCGGTCCATGAATCCTTCGCCGTAGAGCAGCGGATAGTTCTCCGGAATTCCCGGAGCCGAAGCCAGGATATGCTCGTGCACCAACGCTCCCCGGACGCTTTGTGGATCGATCATCCCGCAAACGGTTTGAATTTGTTTCAATTGCCCTCTCCCTTCGAACGAGCCGCTTCAAAGAAATTGCGCGGGTTCTCCGTATTCATTCGGTAGAGCACGCTCGCGTCGACCCCCATCTCGATCAACCTCGGGAATACCGTGTTCTTCACAAAAAGCCACCTTCCCGGAATCTGCGCGTCAAAATCCGCCCGCTGCTTTTGTGAAAGCGTGTCAAAAACAGGCGAAATCCCCGAAAAATCATGGCTTAGCATCATTCGGTCCGCCATACCGTCGTCAATCATTTTTTTAAGGGTCTTCAGCCGTGCCTCTATGCCGGCGGCATACGGATCGCCCGCAACCGTTACGCGCGGCAGCCGCTCGCAGCCCAGCCATACGCCTTGATCGTAGGCCCAGCGGATGTACTCCATATCGGTCGTTTCCAGCATGTGATCCAGTTTGATCTGCTCGGCCGGAACGCCGACCTCCTTCAGAAAAGCAATTTGATAGCGCCCGGTCTCATAGAGCGGGTTGGAATGCATGAAGATTGGAACGCCTGTTTCAACAGACGCGATTCCGGCAGCGTGATGCAGGAAGCGGCGTTCCGGCGTCGGCCCTTCCCGATCCATAACTGCCTTGATCAGCCCCGCACGGATGTTCGTGCCCGCCATTCCCTTCGTTACATCGTCGATCTGCATGGAAGCAATCTGTTCTTCCGTCCAGTTGCCGAAGCTCGGATTCAACGGAAAGAAAAACCCCGTACAGCAGATGATATGAACCCCCGTCGCCTCGGCGACCTTTTGAATTCGCCGGGGATCGCGCCCAAGGTCATACGGGCTTGCGTCAACGATCGTATCGATCTGGTTCGCCTTGCAGGCGCGCAGGTCCCGGATAAGACTTTCCTGATAATCCGGTCGATACATCTGTGGATAATTCTCTGGAACGCCGGCGTTGGACGCCATCACGTGCTCGTGCATCAGCGTAAAGCCCAGTTCTTCAACCGGCACAGGTCCGCAAACGGATTGAACAAAGCGCATGTTATTTCCTCCCGCTTCCAAAGTGTACTTACTGTTTCGGCTCGATAGGCGTGGTCAGGCTGAAGTCGTCATAGTCCTCGGGGGTATTTGCGCGCGGGTCGTTGGCCAGCGGGCCGACCACCATTTCGCAGCATTCAAATATCACGCCGAGCTGTTTGCGCAGGTCGAAAAAATAGCAGTCTTTCAGTTTCCCGTTGGACATTGGCTGCCCCTGCGAGCCGTATGTATACACCGGCACGCCAAGTTCCTTCATATTCCGCACCATAACGTCGCGGTCGTGGAATTTCACCGCAATGTGGTGGATGCCGTTGCCTCCGTTTTGAATCAGAAAGTCGGAGTACGGGTTGCCCGGCTCCTTCGTGATCGGTTCGATGATCTCAAAGTCGATGCCGCCAAGATCAAACCGATAGAGCTCGTGATAATAGTCGCACGGCTCTTCAAGATAATTGCCGCAACGGTATTCTCCCTTGTCGTACAGTTCCTTCAGATTGCGATGAACAATTCGGGTTTCATCGATATTAAACATTTTCTTCCAATTTTCCAGCACGGCTTTTGCGTCGCTCACGCAGACGCATACTTGAAAAACAAGATCCACATCGATTTTATTCATAAATGATTCTCCTGACGATTTCCTAATCTACTGTATTTGTATTTTCACCCTCTGTGGGCGGAGCGGGAATCCGCTCCGTTCATCAGGACGACGCCAACCAAGATGATACCGTTGGCGATATTCTCAAACCAGAATGGAGCACCCAGCAGCCCGGCGATATTGTACGCAACACCAAGCGCGAACAGCGCGATAAAACTCCCGACCATGTTGTACCGCCCGACGCGGTGCGTCGTAATCGAAAGAAATACGACGGCCAGGCAGGGCATCAAATATCCCGGTCCGGTTATCACGTATGCATTTCCGGACTGGCCAAGTGTAAACATTGCGGCAACCCCTACGATTGCGCCGCAGATTGTGAACGAGAGGAATTTGACCAGTTTCGTTCGGATGCCGGCGAGATGGGCGACCCTTTGAGAAAACCCGACCGCGTAAATATGCTTTCCAAACGGCGTATGCTCCAGCATCCAGTAGGCAAACAGGAACAGGAGGAGCATCGCCCAAACAGAAGGCAGCAGGTTCAGTACCTTTGTTTTAAAAAGTGTCGTAACAGCTTTGGGCAGGATACCCGTTATGCTTTTCGAGTTATTCGTCCACATGCTGATCGCATAGAAGATCATTCCCGATCCGAGCGTGACGATGGTGGACGGTATTTTCAGAACGATTGCAAAAAAGCCGTTCATAGAACCGTATACAATTCCTGCAAGGAACGCGACCAGCAATACAACGCCCGGCGCCGCGCCTTTTGAACCCGTCCATGCCGCAACCATGATGCAGGAACCCAGCATGTAACCTAAAGAAATGTCCATTTCGCCGGCGGCCATGCAAATGGTCATGGCAACCGCAATCATGCCGACGCTGACGCGTCCTGTGATGAGTGCGTTGATATTGCTTGCCGACAGGAACACGTTTTTACTCACAATTCCTACCAGAACGAGCGCAACGAAGACCCATAGCAGGATATAATCCGAAAACAATCTGTAATTCCTGATTCGTTTTATCATGTGTAGCACCATTTCGCAATCGTGTTTCTGTTGAGTGTCCCTTCGGATTCCTTCAGCTCCGCAACGACCTGACCTTCATGGAGAGCGATCACATGCGAACAGATCCCGGCGAGCTGTTCCGGCTCTGTGGAGAACACAATCAAAGCAATATTGCTCGCGGCCGCTTCCCGCATCGCCGTAAAGATACGAATTCGCGAAGCCGGGTCCACGCCATACGTCGGATCATCCAGAACCAACACTTTAGGGCATGGGCTGATCCACTTTGCCATGATCGCTTTCTGCTGATTCCCGCCGGAGAACTTGCCAAACAACATATTGCTGGAATCGCGCGGCTGCACATCGAAAATATCGATGCATAAGTCCATTGTCCGGCGAACAAGCTTTCCCTTATTCCAAAATTCCTTCTGCGTAGGCATCAGCACGTTTTCGCAAAGTGTGCAACTCATGATGCCGCCCCGTATCGGCCGGTCGCACGGCAGCACGTTGACGCCCGCCTTAAAGCACTTTCCCGGCGTAAGTTTTTTCGGCATTGTCTTCCCGCTGACGAAATACTCGCCGGATACGATCTCCAGGTCGCCGCCCAGAACCTGCGGAAGTTCCTTCACTCCGCTGTCCGGATTTCCAATCACTCCCAGTATTTCTCCGGGCTTCACAGAAAAGGACAGGCCATTCAATCGTTTTGCTGTCAGGTTTTTCACCGAGAGCACCGGCTTGTCGTCGGCCCCAGGTGGCGTCCTTTCAAGCAATTCCCAGAGCTCGAGGATAGAATGCCCTGTCTCTTTGGCATGCGCATGCAACGTTTCATCCGTCTGTCGGATCATCTTGGACACAATGAAATCTTCGTCGATATCCGTTTTCAACCCGCTGTAAACAACGCGGCCGCCGTTTAAAATCGTTACGTCGTCGCAGAACTCAATCACTTCCTTCATGCGGTGCGTCACCATCAAAACCGGAATTCCCATATTCGCAACATGCCGGACATGCTCAAGGAATTCCCCGGTCTCCGCTTCCGGAATCGACGCGTCCGCTTCGTCCAGAATTAGAATCCGCGTTGCTTTTGTTTCCGTCTCATCGCCCATTGCCATGGCCATGGCGACCATATTGCGATCGGCCGCGGAAAGATTATCCGTCAGCGTATCCGGCGAAATATTGATGTGGTATAAATTCAGCAGCTTCTGTGCATATTGCCGAACTTTTTTCCAGTCGACCCGAACACCTTTCGTCGGATAACCCTTGAACAGCGCGATACATTCTTCGACAGAAAACGAATAGATCAGCGGGCTTTCCTGATGGACCACGCGTGCGCCGAGATCATACGCCTCATTTGGGGAATGTATATCGTTTACCACGTGCCCGTCAAAAAAGATTTCAGTTTGTGAGTCCTTGTCCGGATGATAGATTCCCGTAAGAACCTTTACCAGCGTGGACTTACCACTGCCATTTGCGCCGAGAACCGCGTGGATACGGCCCTCCTGAAACGTAAAACTTGCGTTTTCCAGAGCTTTTACGCCAGGAAACGTGACCGATACGTTTTTAACGACTACCGCCACGGTTGAGTCTCCTTTCCTGTTCCAAAGTTCCTGACCGGGCCTGTTCAGCGAATCGGCGTGCGCGACGTTTTGGCGGAAAGCCACATCGCAAACATCAGCGCAACACCCTGGAACATGTACTCGCACCATGTTGCGGCGCCGATTAGTTCCAGCCCCTTTGTTCCCAGGATGATCAGTGCCATAGAAGTGACGACGCCGGGAACGTTGATATAGCCCGGCTTATATGAAGCCTTGCTTAAAAATACCACGGCGTATGCCGGCAGTAGCAACGATACCCCGTAGGAGGAACAGGCCGACCCCAGCTGTCCAACCATGACGATCCCTCCAAGCGCGGAGAAAAAGCCGGCCAGTGTAAAAGCAAGAATACGAATCTTCGCTGTCTTAATTCCGGCAAGAAATGCCGTATGTTCCGAATTGCCGACCGCAAACATTTGCCTTCCAACCGGCACCTGCGTAAGAAAAAAATGCAGGATAGCGCCCAGCACGAGCCATATAATAACGAGAATGCCTACGTTAAAGATGCTCTTGCGGGTGATATAAAGCAGCCAATCCGGATAAGTCAAGTATAGATTTCCGCCGCCTGTGATCACCTGTGCGATTCCGGAGAGTGTTAGTCCGATTGCAAGCGTAACGATGAACGAGCTGATTTTTTGGCGAACGACGATAAGGCCGTTTAAAAAGCCGTAAAATGCGCCAAGCAGAAGCGGTATGCCAAGAATGATGGCGCCAGGCGCGCCAATCGTACCCAGAAACGCAGCCGTGCACATAGCCAGGCAGAGATTATATCCGAGTGAAAGATCAAATTCGTTTGTGACCAGAATGAAGATACCGCCGTATGCCAGAAATGCGCTCGCCATGCTCCCAAGAAACATATTGCTGATATTGCTCACCGAAAGGAATTGCGGTGAAACACTGCCAAAGACCACAATCACGATCAATAATACCAGCGGGAGCGAGAATGTACTGATGAAAGTTTTCAGCTTGCTTTCGTTCATTCGATCCTCCAAGAAAAACCTGGTTGATTACGAGAAGATTAGGGGGAAGATCACCCCTTCCCCCTAAGCCAAAACGTTATTTCGGTGAATCCTTCTCTATTATACCTAATTTCAGCCTTATCTGCGGCTGCGTCTTAACTACTGCTGCCAGATCGCATAATAGGACGAAGCATAGTCAAACGGAGCCACCCACCCGGAATCGTCTTCCGGCGCATTCGTCGCATCCAGAACGAGGAACGGAACGTTCTCTCCATGCGGATCGATCAGATCGTCGCCGTTAAGCACACGGAGCATCTGGTCCATAGCGGCATAACCCATGTAGGTGTTGTCGTATGCGGCCGTTGCACTTGCGACGGAGCCCTGACGGATCAGCGCAACCATTTCGCTGTTGCCCAGAACACCGATGACCTTCACATCGCTATAACCGTTGAGATCGAGGAATTCGGATACGGGCTGTGCCGCCGGGTCGAACGGGAAGTAGATAAACTCGGTATCGGGGTTATTCGTCAAGTAGGTTGCAACGCTGCGGTTGAGCACGTCGCCCAGCTGATCAAACGTAAAGCAGCCCTGCTCGGAGTATTCCACACCCAGATCCGCAAACGCTTCGTAAAGGCCTTCGCGCGTATAGTCGATCGAGTATTCGCCCGCAAAATCCCAGCAGGCGACCTTGCCGGAGCCTTCCGTATTTGCGACGATCCACTCGCCAAGCGCATAGCCAAGGTCATGGTAATAAGGGCCGACGTCGAATGAGTAATTGTAGCCGTCCGCCTCAACGACCGGATTCGGTGTGTCGTTGCCGCAGGAAAGCGAGCCGCAGGGAACCCCCGCCTCAGATGCAGCCTGAAGGGCCGACTGGACGTTGCTTGCCTGGACGCTGCATGTAATGATGCACTCTGCGCCCCAGGATATCGCGCTGATGATCGCGTCATTCTCCTTGCTCGGATCACCTTCGCCGTCCCAGGTCTGAATTTCCCAACCGAAATGCTCGCAGATCGATTCAATCGCTGCGCAGGGGACGCTGGAGCCGGACATGGACGCATTGCCCATAACGACCGCTACCTTGAGGTTCTCCGGCGCTGTTGTCGCGATGGTGGGGACAAGATTTTCAATCTGACCATAGACCGCATCGGTCGTTTCGACGACTGCAGCATCGTCCGCTGCGCTTTCGGTCGCAGCTGTGGCTTCATCGTCCGTGGCGGTCGTCGAGGTGTCGGTGCCACCTGAGCAAGCCATGAACGAAACGGCCAGGAGCAACGTCATTAAAATTGCCAATAGTTTTTTCATGTTCTCCTCCTTATTCTGTTAAGCTTATTTATTTCAGGGTTTCAGGAAATCCCATCAGGGTCACAGATTCGAATTTGATAACGGTTGGATGATCTGTCCGCTTTTGATCTGTCCATTGCGGCTGGCGCGCTATATTTTTTTACTTCTTGAACGATTTTGATGATATCATATGCCGCGCATATTGTCAATAAATAATGATTGTATTTCGATTTTTTTATATTATTTAATCATCGAACGATCTTATTTAGAAATTTAATAATCATTCATGTATCAGGCTTTTCCGTTGGAAGAGCCGTATTTTTCGGGATCCGTCAGAGACCGAATCCTATCAATCAATATTAACTTCCCTGCAATACGACGAATGAAAATTGTGTGCGATGTCTTGCACCTGCTATCGGATATACGCCGGATAATTGCCATCCGACCATCTTTTTCTTGTCCCGACAGCACGCCGATTATATGGAGGAAGCAGCGGCAAATCCATCCCAAATCGCGTTGAGAATCTTTCCGGGCGCGGCGGCATCGCCAACGACAATGCCTTCTATGCGATCACTGACCGCGTCCAGGAGCGAGGAATCGGCTTTTTTTCCAACCGCATATACTATGGCGTCAAAGATAAGCGCTGTGCACGATCCGTCGGTATCCACTGTTACCTGATTCCCGTCAATGGAGACCACCTTGCTCTTCGTCATGAGTTCCACACCATAATCCCGCAGAATTTTCTTCAGCATGGTTTTATTCTGAATCGGCGCGTGCTCCAGCAGAATGTCTTCGCGCATTTCAACAACCGTCACTTTTCTGCCCTCGTAGCCAAGATGCATGGCCGTTTCGCAACCTACAAATCCACCGCCTATTACAAGGACGTTTCTTCCAATAAAGTGCATGTCCATCAGTATCTCACGGGCGTTGTAAACGTTTGCCTGTTGAATGCCGGGAATTGGGGGCACTATGTCCGTTCCACCGGTCGCAACAATGACATAGTCGGCGCCGGAGTTGACGATATCTTCGGGGGTCGCCAACTGATTGAGGCGAAGGCGAATAGAGGCGCTATGCTTATAAATCTGCGCCTTATAGTACTCGATCAGACGTCTGAGATCCTTCTTGTTTGCTGGCGCGGCGGCGCAGAGGACGGTTCCGCCGACCGATGTGGTTTTTTCCCATACCTCGACCGCATGGCCACGCTGCGCAGCAATCAACGCCGCCTCCATGCCGGCCGGGCCGGCCCCCACCACCAGGATTTTCTTTTTTACAGCTGCGGCTTGGATATGGACGTTGCCTTCCTGCCCGCACATGGGGTTAACGGCACAATAGACTGGGCTGTCCTCGTTGTATCCATCCAGCGGCGCCATGCTGTTCGGCGCGCCGATGCAACCGTCAAGGCAACAAATGCAAGGAACAATATCTTCTATGCGTTCTTCTCGCACTTTGTTGACCCACTCCGGGTCGGCAAGAAACGAACGCCCCAATACGATAAAATCCGTTTTTCCTTCTTTATATACGGCTTCCGCCTCCGCCGGGTCTCCGACCCGGCCCTGCGTAAACACCGGAATAGACACTGCCTTTTTTATAATGGCCGCATCTTCGAATTGACGCATCCTCTCGAGATGATAGACCGGCTGAATCAGCATCCAACTGTTGACGCCATAAGCGCCGACATCAATTTGGAGCGCGGCGCAACCCGCTTCTTCCAAGGCCCTGGCAAGTTTAATTCCTTCCTCAATCGTCCGCCCGCCTTCAAAACCGTGTTCAGCACACATTTTCCAGACGATCGGATAGTCCCGCCCGCATTTTTCCTGAATCGCCGCTATCAGCTTGCGTGGAAAGTTCAGGCGTTTTTCAAAGCTGCCTCCGAATTCATCGGTCCGCTGATTCCACTTCTCCGTCAGGAACTGATCGAGCAGATACCCTGCATACCCCTGAATGCTGACCATATCGTACCCGGCGCGCTGCGCAAGATGCGCGGCATTGGCAAAATCGCCTATCAGCGTATAGATCTGCTCCGTGGTCATTTCCTGACTCAGCACCCCGGGCTCCGTCATCAGCGGAGTAGGCGACGGGGACAGCGGCAGCGTCCCTCCGGACCCGCGCAGACTGTAGCCAAAGCCGCCAGCCAGCATGATCCCGATCTTTGTGCCATAGCTGTGAATGGCTTTCGTCAGCGTACTCAATCTGGACACGCGGGAAGGCGTATCCAGCCAAACCGTTCCCGCGAGAATATTAAAGCTGCAGCAGGCCAACCCATTCTGAAAAATCAGACCTACCCCACCTTTTGCGCGTTCCACGAAATAAGCGATCTCCGTTTCAGAAACATCTTTATTCGACGTTTGTAGGCCATCGCCCATCGGCGCCATAATGATCCTGTTTTTCAACCGTACGTTTCCAATATATGCCTGTTTGAAAATCTCTTTCAACATTTCGACCGCTCCTGTAAATCGTTCGTATCATGGTGTGTTTCTAAAATGCGATGCGTGCGAGTTGAGTGATTGGATCCAGAACGGATCATCTTCAAAAACCGCGTCGATCCAATCGATCGTCCTTTGTCCGAATTAACAGCCCGCGGATGATCGCCGGCGAAAGGCAAAACGCTTTCCGGCAAGTCAGCACCCTTCAAAGAAACGCCGCGGGTTCCCGGTAAACATATCGTCCAAATGCTCGGCGGAAACCCCCATCTTCTCCAATTCCGGAAATACGACCTTCTGGAGAAACTGAAAACGGAAGGGATTCAGCTGATCGATATATTCCTGGTCTTCTTTTGTCGGCATATGATTGAATGTGGTTGCCACGGATTGAAAATCGTGCGAAAAAAGCACGCGATCCGACATCCCGGCATCTATCATATTCCGAATCGTTTTGATCCTGGTTGAAACGGATGAGCAAATCTCATTTTTCGGGCAGATATTGGGCAGGCGATTCACGCCCAGCCAGCAACCCTGATCATAAAGCCAGTTCAGATAATCCATATCCGTCGTATCGACGCAGTGGTCTATAATCACGCGCTGCATCGGCACCTTCTCCTCCTTCATCAATCGGAGCTGAAATCTCCCCATTTCGCCATACGGAAAGGAGTGCAGGGTAATCGGAACGCCGGTCTCATTTGACGCAATCGCCACTGCGCGATGGATCAGTTCACGGCCGGGGGTAAGGCCCTCACGATCCATAGCCGTTTTCAACATGCCCGCTTTGCTGGCCGTCCCTGCAATGCCCTTTCTGATATCGTCGATAAAGTACTGCGCATACCGGTCAGCCGTGTGCGTGCCAAGAAACGGTGAAGGTTCGAGAAAAAAGCCGGTGCTCGCAATGATATTTATACCTGTCGTCTCTGCAACCTTGCGCAGCAGCATAATATTTCGGCCTAAATCAAACGGGGTTGCATCGACGACAGTCCCTATTCCGTTCTCCTTCATAGTAATGAGGTCCGAAATGATCGTTTGAACTGCGTCCGGCCCATAAAACTGCGGATAGTTTTCCGCGATTCCTGCCGGCGCGCCAATTATATGTTCGTGCATCAACACGCGCCCAAGTTTGCCGGTATCCACTGCACCCAACACTGTCTGTACTGAATTCATCGGTTCATATGCCTCCTGAAAAATCTGAGCCGCGCTGTTCGCCTGAAACATGCTTATATTTGATGATGCGCTACCACACGAATGTGATAGCGCATCATCCTGAGTCTGGGACGATTCTCCTATTCCTGAGCTGCTATGATTTCATCGACATTATCCAATGTAACGATGATTTCCGGCTCGATTACGACAACCTCACCCTGATCCGTGATATCGCCGTCATAGTAACGTTCGCAGAGGGAAAGCTCCGCATTCGCATAGGCTACCGGAGGACGGAAAACCGACACGTCCAGTTCGCCTTCCTTGATGTAATTGCACGCGTCGAGCAGAGCGTCGACGCCGCAAATCCAAACGTCCTTACAGTCGATACCGGCCGCATGATACGCTTCGATCGCGCCGATGGCCATCGTATCTGTCAGGCTGATCACGGCGTCGATATTATCATATACCTGCAGCCAGTCTTCCATGATCACCGTCGCATCATCGGTCGCATAATTCGCATACTGCCATGCCAGAATGTTGATGTCGGGGCGCTGCTCCAGCATTTCGTTGAGTGCGCGCTCCCGCTCAACGCAAGGTTCGAAGCCCTGAATGCCACTCAGCACGACGGCATTGGCGTTTTCGGGGATCTGATCTACGGACCAGTCCATCAGGACCTTATAGGTATGATAGAAATCAACGCAAACATAAGGGGCGATTTCGGGCTCGGTCTCGCTGCAGGCAACCTCAACGCCATATACGAAGATCCCGTTGGCAATAGCATCCTTAACAGCGGAGGTAGCATCGGCGCCGGCAACACCGCCGTCCGCGATGATATCTACACCTTGTGCCGTCGCATCTTCAATGATCTGGATCAGTTTCGCAGCATCGTTGTCGGCATCCTTGATAATAAAGGACCAACCGGGGTGCGCTTCAAGAAAGACATCCTGCATTGCGTATGCGTTCAACGCGCAGAAAGGGTCCGATAGTCCGCGGCCGATATAGACAAAGACGCCTTCCTCGGGGAACGTTTCGGTGACAACCTCTTCGCCCGTTTCGTCCGCAGTTGCTTCTGTAGCCGGTGCTTCTGTGGTGGTTTCCTGCAGCACGGCTGGTGTTTCCGTCGTACAGGCACTTAAAAACACAAGCGTTGTCAAAACGAGTAGCAGAGCGATGAGTTTCCTTGTGATCTGTTTCATATTATTCCCTCCTTTTATTTTCCTGACATACGGATAAGTATGTCAAAGCTATTTGAAATTACGCTTCGTTTGAATATCCAGCAGCACGGCAACGACAATGATCAGGCCTTTTATGATATCCTGCACATAAGACGTAACATTCGTTAGATTCAAAATGTTGTTGATCACACCGATGATCAGCGATCCGATCAAAACACCGAGTGCCGATCCAACTCCGCCGGTCATGCTCGTGCCGCCGATCACGGCGCCCGCGATCGCATCCATTTCATACCCTTCGCCGGCGGTCGGGATGCCCATGCTCAATCTGGACAGATGGACGGCTCCCGCAAGCCCCGCTAACGCACCGGAAATAATGAATGCAATGAACGTATTCATCTTTACGTTAACCCCGGAAGCGGAAGCGGCATTCTGGTTCCCGCCAATCGCAAGTAAGCGGCGTCCCAGTATCGTATTCTTCGTTATAAAGCCGATCAGGGCGACAACAATGATCATGATGATCATCGGGATCGGCACTATGCCGATATAACCCTGCCCGAGTATGCTGTATCCGCCGATGCCCCAGATCGTCTGTCCGCCGGTCCAAACGTTGATCACGCCGCGAAAAATCATATTGGTGGCCAACGTGGTGATAAATGCCGGAACGCCGAGATAGCAGGTGATTACGCCGTTGATTACGCCGAGAAACGAACCGACGAGAATCGCCACAACAACCGCCAGCATCACCGATTCGGTGGCGAGGTACGCGTAAATCGAAATAATACCGCTCAGGCAGAGCTGGGCGCCTGCGGAAAGATTGATGCCGCCGCAGATCAGCAGCACCATTTCGCAGAGAGCGATCATGGTCGTAACGCTGATCTGGCGAGAGATATTGAGCAGGTTCTTGACCGTGAAAAAGTTCCCGCTTAAAGCTGAACATAACACTAGTAGCAAAACCAGGATAAAATAAATCCCATATTTGTTGATAATGGAGCCCGTGTTCAGCTTAATGTCCCTTTTCCCAAAGATCGTCTTCATTCTCTATTGCCTCCGGTTTGAACTCTCATGATATTTTCCTGGGTAATATCGCTGCCGCTGAATTCGGCAATCACATTGTGCTCGCTGACCACATAAACCCTGTCGCACATACCGATAATCTCCGGAAGTTCCGATGAGATCATAATGATTGGTATGCCTTTCATGCTCAGATCGTTCATGATCTTATAGATCTCGTGCTTTGCGCCGACGTCAATCCCCTTTGTCGGTTCGTCCAAGATCAGTATTTCAGGATTGCGGAGCAACCATCTGGCCAGAACGACCTTCTGCTGGTTGCCGCCGGAAAGCGTGGCGGCAAGCGTTTTCAGGCTCGGGGCACGCACATTCAGGTCTTTTGCGATGTTCGCGGATATTTTTTTTTCTTTTTTCAGATTGATAACCCCAAAGCGGCTCACGAATTCCAGATTGGGCAATGAAATGTTTTCCATAATGCTTCGGATTCCAATGATGCCATAGCGTTTTCTATCCTCTGTCGCCATCAAGATGCCTTGCTTGATCGCCGACGAGACGGACGAAACAACAATCGGTCTTCCTTTGAGTTTGATCGTACCGCTTCTGTAGCGCGTAAGCCCGGCGGTCAGGCTGAGAATCTCCGTTCGGCCTGAGCCGACCAATCCGGCAAATCCGAGTATTTCGCCCTTCTTGAGGTAAAACGACACGTCCTTGCAGACTTTCGGGGCACATAAATTCGAAATCTCCAGAACGACCTCGCTCGGCTTTGTATCGCGGGTTGGATAAATATCCTCTACCTTTCTGCCCACCATCGCCGAAACGATCGTCTCTGAATCAAATTCGGACGTGGGACGCGTATCGATATGCTTGCCGTCGCGAATAACGGTAACCATGTCTGCCAGCTCGAATATCTCATCCAACTTATGCGAGATATACAGAACCGTTACACCTGCGTCTCTCATCTGCTTGATCTTCCTGAACAACCTACGAACTTCAAACTCGGAAATCGACGCGGTGGGTTCGTCCATAATGAGAATCTGAGCTCCCTTGGAAAGCGCGCGCGAAATCTCGATCAGCTGAATATCAGAAACCGACAGATCTTTCATTTTCGTCTTGGGATTATAAGGGAGTTCCTCCGTTTTCAGAAGTTCCGCCGCATCATGGTAAAGCTTGCGCCAGTCCACAATGCCGGGCAGCTTTCTTGGCTCACGTGTAATAAAAAGATGCTCGGCAACCGTGAATTCCGGCATAAAATTCAGTTCCTGAAAAATCATAGCGATCCCAAGTTTGGAGGACACGATCGGATCCGTAATATCGACGTGTTTCCCATCGATCAGGATCTCCCCGCGGTCGGCCTGATAAACGCCGTCTATAATCTTCATCATAGTGGATTTCCCGGCGCCGTTCTCACCGATAATCGCATGGACAATACCCTTGCGCACATCGATGCTAAAATCGTCCAGCGCAATAACGCCGGGAAACGCCTTTCGAATATGTCTTAAGCTGATTTTGAACTGTTCCTCAACCATATTGTCAGACCTCGGAGAATGTTTTTGAAATGATCACTCGAAAAATAAGCGCTATGTTTCATATAAGTTCATAATATAATCACATTAAATCATATTAATGCCACTTCGTCAACGTAAATTATTAATTTAACGATGTTTTATGAATTGTACGCCTAAACCAGCTAAAATCCCCATGTTCATAAATGGAAATAATCATAAATGAACACTGTGATCTGCTGCACTCATCAATTGTGGGGGGATCTTAGCTGTTTGGAATTGAAAATCTATCTGATTGCTTGCGTAATATTGGGCAACCGCAAAGCCGCGTCGCAAAAGGTGACTAGTCGTTTGGATGAATCACAACTTTCAGCAAGTTGTTGTTTCGAACGACTTCGTCAAGCGCTTCAAAATACCGGTCCAGCCGGTATACTGCCGTAATGACGGCATCGGGATCGATCTTCCCTTCCTCAAGCGCCCTGACACAATCGCCAAAGTGATACATGCGCAGCGGCACGCCAACAAGCTTCAGCCCTTTTTTGATCAGAAGACCCGGCTCGATCCAGATTGTCTTGGGTTCATTGTAGAAAAAGGAATACATTACATAGCGGCCATATGGCGCAAGAAGCTTGACCATATGTTCGAAAAGCGGCCCATCGTCGCCGGCCGCGTCAATGATCACGTCGATTCCATTGGGGAACATGGTGTTCAGTATCGTCTCATGCTTGCTGTAGTCATCCAAGTCCACCAGCACCGTCTCGATCCCAAGCGGCATCAGCCGATCCAGCTTGGATTGCATATAATCGAGCACGACGACGCGGCCAGCGCCCGAGTTCCGGATCAGTTGAGAAATGATGCTTCCGCTTGAACCTGCGCCAATGATTGCAACATGATCGCCATAATGTATCTCGGCGCTGTCCACGCAGGAAAGCGCGCAGTTGATCAATTCGCAGAGACTTGCTGCGTCAAAAGAAATATCTTCGCCAAATGCATAGACCTTGGACGCGTCGCATGCGATATACTGAGCAAAGCCTCCCTGCATATTATGTCCCTGTGCGCGGTAATTTTCGCACATGGATGGCATGCCGTGCTGACAATAATAGCAGGTGCCGCACTGATATCCGTTATCCGCGACCACCCTGTCTCCCGCCTTTACGTTTTTCACATGCCGTCCTACTTCAACTGCCACACCTGCAAACTCGTGTCCCGGCGTGGCAGGATATTGCCCAAGCAGGGAACCGTTTCGATCATGGCTGAGTTCGGCAGGTTTGCAAATACCGCAGGACATGACTTTGATCAATACCTGGTCGTCTCCGCATACGGGCACAGGGATCTCCCGGATGGCTCCGTTTTCACGGCCGGGCCGTTCATAAACAAGCGCTTTCATGCTTTCATCCCTCTTAAAGTGATAGTTCAATTAAACCATGCATTTTTATCAAAGTCAATTATATAATCAATTATAATCATATTACGCCTGTTATATGATCGTTTTTGATTGACAAATTTGAAAGATTCTTTAGAATAAAAGTAGTAACAACGAGGGGGTGCCTAAGATGCGGGAATACAAAATTGGTGTGTGTGAGTTCAGCTTTCCCTGCTGGGGACCGCTCGCAATTCAAATGGCGGCGCAAGCCGGTTATGAGGGGATACAGTTGGCAGATGCGGGCGGTGCGGCAAACGCCTATCCACTTTTAAACAGCTATGTCCGCAACGCTTACCTGGAAACGGCGGAGAAGTTCGGTGTCCGCTTTCAGGCGATTCATTTCCACAGTCTTTTTCACAGCCACCTGATCGACCATTCGCCGGAAAGCGCATTGGGCAAGGAAGCAAGAGAGCTTATCGCAAAGGATGTGGAGGCCTGCCGTCTGATGCGTGTTCCTACCGCGATGATCACGATTACCAACATCCTGTCTCCCGAGCAATACGACAACGTTTGTGACGCCCTGCGCTACGCCGGCGCCCTTTGCAGGGATGCCGGTGTCGAACTAACGATCGAAACAGATCTGCGGCCGAACGCATTTCACCGCTTGCTGGAGGACATCGGCGGGGGTGCAAAGCTGTGCTTTGATACGATGAATCCCATAGTATACGACATCGGCACGCCTTCCGAATTAATCCATCAGTATGGAATAGAGCTGATCGATCACTTTCATGTCAAGGACTGCGCGCGAAACAGCCGCGGCTATTTTACAAAATATACGACTCCAATGCGGCTCATCGGCGAAGGGGAAAGCGGCTTTGCCGCCAGTGCGGACGTGATACGCAAGTCGGATTTTCGGGGATGGATCGTTTCAGAAAGTTTCTATTTCGACAAAGGCTTCGGCGGCGCCGATTTCCTTGCATCAGCAAAGAAAGACGCCGCCTGCCTGCGCAGAAACTTTCGCTGACGCGCGTCGGGACCCGTCCGTCCAGCCACGATCATCCGGGAAAGGTTGTCATCCATGGTTCAGAATCAAATCGGTATATGCGAATGGGTTTTTCCGGCAAAAGGGGCCGATGTGCTTTACTGGGCGGCCCGGCTGGGATATGACGGCGTTCAAATAGCGGAACGCGGCGGATTCGAGGCCGGCGATCCGCTGCTGAACGCAGCCGTTCAACAGACATATTACGCCGCCGTGCAGGATACCGGCATACAGATACAAGCTTTGCACTTGTGGTCGCTTTGCAGGCTTGCATGTATGATTCATCCCGTCGGCAGCGATGCAGGGCGGGTCGCGACAAAATGTATCGCAACAGCCCTCGCCATCTGCAGGCAGATGAGCATCCCAAAGCTCATGCTGACATCCGGATTCTTATGTCAAATCAAGAATCAAAAAGACCTTGATATCTTTTCACAGCATTTAGGCATCGCCTGCGATTTAGCGGAAGAAGCCGGTACGCAGATTGTGTTTGAAAGCGCGCTGGCCCCGGCGGAATTAAATCAAGTATTCCAGCAAACGAACGAACGGATAAAAATCTGTTACGATCTATTCAATCCGATCCGCTTCGCATGTGGAAATCCGCTGGAAGAGATTCCGCAAATCGGCTTGCATCGAATCGATCACATACACGCAAAGGACGGGCCGGCAAACATGGTCGGCTGTTCGCTCCTTGGAACTGGCGTTGGACGATACCACGAAATCATGGCACTGCTCCGGCAACTTGGCTACGATGGATGGCTTGTGAGCGAAAACTACTATGCGGCGCCGCCGATCTCCGATCAGATGACGTTTGACGCCGCAGCGAAGCGCGACCTCCTTACCATGCGCCGCAGTTAGACACCCGACAAAAGAAATCGAGCACGCCTGTGCGGCGTGCTCAGCCCATCGATAGAGTCTGCAGACTCTATCGATGGGCTTTCTCTTTAGATTGAAATATTGCGATGGGTTTCGTTACAGCCTCGCCGTATAGATGTCGATCGCATCCTGCTCTGTAAACGGCACATAGCTGGGATTGATTAACCGCATCTTTGTCTCCATAATGCTTTGTGCAAAGGGTGTGATGTCCTCTCGCGTCATTCCGCACTCGTGCAGCCCACGCTGAGGCAGAGCAGTGTTAAGCACCTTCTCCAGCACAGAAAACACGGTTTCATCGGTCACATCCGTGTCAAAACGCTTCAAAGCCGGAAGAATCAACCTCTTCATCTTCATCAGCAGTTCGCCTTCCGGGTTCTTCTTCTGGTATAGGTTCATCACCGGCGTAAGGAACTGATAGTTTCCTTCGCCGTGCGACATATGGTATTTTTCCCCGACCGGATATGCAAGCGCGTGCACCGGCCCGCAGTTGCTGTTCGTCATGCTGATGCCGGCAAGCGCGCTTGCAAAAATCGCGTCCCGCGCGCATTCTTTCTGGAATTCTGCGCCATTGAGCGCGATGCCGACGAAGTTGCTGACGATCAATTCGATTGCCGTGCTCGCAACCGACCGGCTGAAAACGGTTGTATAGCCTTTTGCGAGATAAGATTCCATCGCGTGGCTCAACGCATCCATCGAGCAGTATACGAACGACCGGAACGGCAGGCCTTTTATAAACTCCGGAATTAAAACCGCAATCTTCGAGGAAAGGCCGTTCGAAGGAAGAATCGTCTTCAGGCCGGTACCCTTTTGAATGATGATCCCGCTGGACGTGATCTCGCTTCCGGTTCCGCATGTCGTCGGGATGGCAATCAACATCTTGTCAACGGAGACGGCGGCCTCCTTGCGTAAGATCCTTCCTATCGGGTAGGCATCCCGTATCATCAGCGCTTTTGCAATATCGATCACGCTGCCTCCGCCAATGGCGATAATGCGTTTGATCTTCTTTCCGCTCAGATGTTCCAGGATCCGATCGACGGTCTCTTCGTCCGGTTCCGATACACTATAGTCATCTTTAATCAGGATCGGGCAGGCAGGATTACAAGCCTGGATATAGTTCTTATACAGCACTTGTTCTGTAAAAATAAGATCGGTATCGTAAAACGCAAACTGCTTCGTAAAATCCAGAAACGTATCGGAATAATAAATTTCCTGGGCTAAACTGAATAATTTCTCCATATTATGATACCCGGGGATTTGGCCCGGTCTCCTTTCTCTCTGTGAGCCAGAATCATTCAATCTTTCACCCTGCTGTTTTCGTTTCTCGATTCGCGTTCCGCGGCAGGACGATTAAAATGCGCGACCACAGCGGCAATTGCCGCCAGAATGCCCGGCAGGATGAAGTTCCACAAGGTCAGATCCCCTTCCGGACTTGCGATCGCCCGAATCACCGCCGACGAACCGAGACTGGAAATCAGCACGGCGATCATCAGCATGCCAAACGTGGTCCCGGTATTCTCGCTGCCGTAATAATCCACGGCGAGAACCGGTGTGATCCCGGCGGTTCCGCCATACGCGGTCGTCAACAGGATCACAAGCGCATAGAAGAATATTCCTCGGGCAAACGAAAGCAACAGGATGCAAGTCAAGGAGATCCCGAGGATCAGCGCCATTGCTCGGCGCGAGCCAATATGATCGCAAGCCTTTCCAAACAGCAACCTTCCCGCCGCCGACGCAAACCCGGTCGCCATGACCATGGAAACCACGCCGGATTCCGAAAGGCCTCTACTGATACCGAGTATCTTCATCAGCGGGTTGATGGTGTAGTACGCAAACGGCGCAATCATCAGGCAGAACAGAAGCAGGTAATAGGACCTGTCTTTGAGAAGGCGCATGGTGGCGTCCCGCGTCGTGGGCGTTTGGGTGGGTTGCGGCGCTTTTGCGCGCTGTCCCTCCGGCTCGCGCATAAACGGATAAGCAATCGCCAACAACAAAAAGAACCCAATCCCAAGTGCGCGAAAGGTCGCCATAAGCCCGAGAGATTGCTCGGAAACCAGCGTGTTGATGATCGGCGTTAAGATCACCGTTGATGCACCGAGCATGCACACAACGAGACCGCTGGCAAACCCTCTCTTTTCAGGCCACCAGTTCTGGGCGCAGACGATGGCACAGGTGTAGATCAGTCCCCCGCCAAAGCTGACCATTCCGCTGTATGTAATATACAGGAGCCAGAAGCTGGTCTGCGGGACGAATGAACTCAAGATCAGGCCCGAGACATAAATCGCCGCTCCAACCAGAACCGGAATTCGAATCCCGATACGATCTCGAATGCGGCCACCAATGATGATTCCACTGACATTGATTGCAATAAACAGGTAAAACGTCAGGGATGCATCCGATGAACTGACCGAAAAATAGTCCATCACGCGGGTTTGCAGGATGCTCCAGACATAATGAACACCGGTTGAAAGAGTTGCAAGCGAGCACGCTATCAGTGCTGTATATCGGTTGACCGCCTTGTTCATTTCGTCGCACCCTCTTGCCTTCCCGCTTTGCTTTCCGAATTAATTAAGAATTACCCTTTGCTCCCGAATCTCTTGTTTCGGGTTGGACTGCTTTCGGTCGCCGGACTTATGGCGTTTGGGGGAACCCTGCCAGACTGCACAGGTTCCCCGCCGAATACCGAATCGACTCGAAATCAGATGCTCTTTCCCTTGATGACGGTCATTGCCGCTTCGGCAATATCCTGATAGGTCATGTGCATCAGCTTCTGCAGTTCCGCCGGCTGTCCGACCTCGCCAAATCGGTTTGGAACACCAATGCGCCGCATCGGTACCGCGCAAAACGAATCGCACAATACTTCCGCTACGGCGCTGCCAAGGCCGCCGGTAATCGAGTGGTTTTCTGCCGTGACGATCGCGCCGGTTTCCTTTGCGCACTTTACGATGGTATCCACATCGATCGGTTTGATGCTGAAAATATCGACAACGCGTGCACGAATGCCCTTTTCAGCCAGATAATCCGCTGTCTTAACGCACTCGTTGACCATAAGACTTCCTTCTCCAATCAACGTGACGTCGCTTCCATCCCGGATAATATTGGCTTTCCCGATCGCAAAATCGGTATCGTCCTCATAGATGCGATTGCTCTTAAGACGTTCCGCCCGAATATAGTACACGCCGAAATTTGCCGCCGCATTTCGAACCGCCCAGCGCATCGCCGCGCTGTCAGCCGGCTCCATAATAGTGATATCCGTGATCGGGCGAACAAGCGCGATGTCTTCATTTGCGTGGTGCGTACCGCCGTTTTCTCCGGACGAGATGCCGGGCGCGGAGGCGACGATCTTCACATTGTTTTTCGCGTATGCACACGAGATATAGTTCTGGTCGCACATCCTGCGCGAAGCGAAGACTGCAAACGTATGGCAGAACGGAATCATCCCCACCGCGGACAACCCGGCCGAGACGCTGGAGAGCGACTGCTCGCAAATGCCGAGGTCGATATAACGTTCCGGGAAGTGGCAGTAAAAATCTCCGCCATAGATGCAATTTCCGACATCTGCCTCAACATCCACAATTTTGGGATTCTGCTCCGCAAGCTCGATCAGCTGCTGGCTATAGGCCTTGGTCAGCTCGATATCTTCCATTCTTTCTTTAACCAAATTTACCATTTCGAATTTCTCCTACGCTTTAGTCGTTCATCGCCGCAAACTGCTTGCGCATATCCGTCAGTACGTCTTCAACGCCGTCGAACGCCACACCTCTGCACGCATGATTATTGAGCACGGCTTCCTTCGCCGGCCAGCCTTTGCCCTTGATCGTCCTTAAATCGATAAAACCGGGTTTATCTGAAGCTTTGCAACGTTCGATCGCTTCATCGATCGCATCAACGTCGTGTCCGTCCACCGAAAGTGCAAACCAGCCGAAATCCTCCGCTTTTTTACGGATATCGCCAAGATTGGAGATCGTGTCCGTAAATCCATCCAGTTGCTGTTCGTTGTTGTCCAGCAACACGATGAAGTTCTTTACCTTCTTGTTCGGCGCAATCAGCATGGTCTCCCAAACCTGGCCTTCCTGCGCCTCACCATCGCCAATAATCGCGTATACCATGTTTGGTTTCCCCTGCAGCTTCAGCCCGAGCGCCATACCCAGCGCGCAGGAAACGCCCTGACCTAGAGACCCGGTCGTCATGTCGATGCCGGGGGTCAGGTTTTTATCCGCATGGCTCGGCAAGCGGGTGCCAAGCTGGTTGATCGTCAGCAGCTCTTCTCTGGGGAAAAACCCTTCAATCGCCAGGGCGGCATACAAAGCAGGCCCACAGTGCCCTTTTGAAAGCACAAGATAATCTCTCCCGTCCCACTTTGGGTTTTTCGGATCATATTTCATTTGCTTACCGTATAGGACCGCAATCGCATCCGCAATGGAGAGAGAACCGCCAACATGACCAAAGCCGTGCTTGGAAAGCATCTCCAGGGTTTCAATACGGATATCCAATGCTAATTTCTTCAGATTACTCAAGGTAGTAACCTCCTCAATTTTCGTTCGTTTTATATTTTTGTGCATGCAAGGCGTTACAGCGCCATTGGGTTATTCAATATGGATTACATTCTTGATGCACTGATCCTTATGGTCCAACGCCTGAATAAAACCTTCGCTCGCATGTTTAAAATCATAAACGCCCGTTACAATGCGCTGGATATCAATTCTGCCCGAAGCAACGGCTTCTATCGCCATTGGATATGTGGAATGATACCGGAATACGCCGCGTATCTGCGCTTCCTTCACATAGATATTGCGAAAGCTGAACGGAACGTCTCCAAAGATATTTCCTACCATAACGATCGTACCGCCGCGTTTGACGATATAGCCGGTTTGCGACGCCGTTGCGGAGATTCCGGCAGTTTCAAACACAACGTCCGTGCCTTCTCCGTCTGTCAGCGCGGCTATTTTCTCCACAGCGTTTTCACGCTTTGAATTGACGACGTCAGTGGCGCCCAATTCCATCGCTTTTTCCAGGTGGCTGTCCACAATGTCCGCAACGATGCAGCGACCCGCACCCAGCGCTTTTGCCGCAAGCAACGTACATAATCCGATACAACCCCCGCCGAGTATCGTGATGCTGCTCCCCAGCGTAACCTCGCCTCTGCGCGCAGCGTGCAGACCAACCGATAGTGGCTCGAGCAGCGCGCCTTCCATCGTCGATACATTTTCAGGCAGCCGATAAACCATGTTCGCGGGATAGGAAATATATTTCTGAAGCCCGCCGTTATACGGTGGAGTTGCCAAAAAACGCACTTTTTTGCAAAGGTTATATCGACCGGCACGGCAAAATTCGCAACTTCCGCAGGGAACACCGGGTTCGATGGCTACCCTGTCGCCTTCCTTGAATCCTTCGACTCCTTCGCCGACCTCGTAAATGATGCCGCCACACTCATGACCAAGGATAAAAGGAAGTGCATTGGGGAAAATCTTTTGTGCGTCGCCATTAAAAAAATGCATGTCCGATCCGCATATCCCAACATCCTTAACAGCGATGCCGACTTCCCCTGCGGAAACCTTCGGCATCGGCCTCTCCTGAAAGTCAAACGTTCGAATATCCGTCATGACCGCCGCAATATTGCGCATGAATTTCCTGCTCCTTACTCTTTAATCATCGCTGCCTGAAAAAGCCGTCCTTCGTTTCGTTTTGCAGAGTTTGTAAAGTTCCGTTACTGAACAAACGAGCGAACACTTTCTGCAATCCCCTCCGGATCAAGTCCGCAGTAATGTATCAAATCCCGATAGGGTCCCGCGCTTAAATACATGTGCGGTACACCGACAGCTTTAACCGGCGTCGGCACCGTCCGCGCGCAAAATTCGCTGACCGCGGAGTACAATCCTCCGACAACGTAATGCTCCTCGACCGTAACGATTTTTCCGGTTGCGGCGGCTGCTTTTTGGATAATATCCTCGTCCAGCGGCACAACGGTCGGCAGCACGACGACCATTGCGTTAATGCCGATTTTGGCGAGCTGATCCGCTGCTTCCAGGACGCTTTTGCAAACCTCGCCCGTAACGAGGATCGAAACGTCGCTTCCTTCGCGAACCACGATGCCCTTTCCGATTTCAAAGTCCGCCTCGTCGAACAATTTGGGGATCGGTGCGGTACTGATCCGCAGATATACGGGTCCGTCATAGCGGACCATCGCCCGAAGGGCTCCCCGAAGTTGGGAAGCGTCGGCCGGGGCAAGCACCGCTACATCCGGAATCAGCCTGACAAGAGCGATGTCCTCCAGCCCATAGTGCGTCGGCCCGAGATCAGAATAGTTAAATCCGCAGTTTCTCCCGATGGCCTTTACGTTTTGATGCATATATCCAACATCGATTTTAAACATTTCAAACGGCCGTGCCGTTACAAACGGTGCCGGGGCGCAGAATACCGGGATTTTTCCGGTCGTAGCCAGCCCTGCGGAAACCCCTATTGCCGCCTGCTCCATAATGCCGACTTCGTAATATCGCGCAGGATATTTTTCGATGAACCCGCCCATGCCGGTCCTCGGCGCGCTGTCCGTGGATACGACGACGACGTTCGGGTTTTGATCGGCTTCGCTCAATATTGTTTCCCCGATTATTTTTTTTGCATCCATCATTTCATATTTCATTTTTCTAATCCTGCAAGACACTCGTCCAGTTCATGCTCCGCAAGCTCCATGTCTTCCGTGCAAGGCGCCCAGTAGTGGCACCCTGCCTTCCCGGCGGCTTTAGAAAATCCGATCCCTTTTACCGTATTTGCAACAATCAGGCTCGGTTTCCCCTTGCAAAGCGGCAGTCGGTCAATCAGATTCACAATTTCATCCATACCGTTTCCGTTGATCTCCGTCGTCGCCCAGCCAAAGCCGGCAAAGTGATCCGCTACCGGCTCAAAGCTCATCACGTCTTTGGTCTGCCCGCTGATCTGCAAGCCGTTATGGTCCACAAATACGACGAGGTTGTCGAGCTTGTAATGCGCGGCAATAGCAGCAGCCTCCCAATTGGACCCTTCGGCCAACTCGCCGTCGCCCATTATGACAAAAACGCGTGAATGCAGTCCTTCCTGCCTTTTCCCCAGTGCGATACCGCAAGCCAGGTTCAACCCGTGGCCCAGGGAACCCGTATTTGCCTCGATGCCAGGAATCTTGTGCATGTCCGGATGGCCCGGTATCCTGCACTGGAACTGCCCGAATGTATCCAGAATGCTCTTGTCGAAAAAACCCGCTTCAGCCAACGCGGCATATTGCGCCATGCCTTTATGGCCTGCCGAAAGAAGGAAAATATCGCGATCCGCTTTCGCAGGATCATCGGGGTCGACGTTCATACCATAAAAATACAGAGCCGTCACAATGTCCATGCAGGAATACGCCGGGCCCAGATGACCGCTTCCGTTTGCACGGATCATCCGCAAAACATTCTGCCGGCACCTGGCCGCTAAAATCTTCAGTTCGTTTGTATCCTTTGCTTTCATGTTTACAATCCCTTCCGCCAATGGCAACGCTATCACCTCCGTCAAGTACCCGGGATCTTCACCGCCGCGGCACGGAACAGAATAAATTTACTCTGATTCTATGGAGATCATGTTTATGAATCATTTTCGGCAGTTACGTCAGAATACTTTGAAGGATTCGGCGGTGTTACGAAAAGCGTTTTATTTCCCGAATTGTTCGTCTTCAAATGCGGCAAAACTCTTTGCGCCATTTTTTATCCGTTCAATACGGAAGTCAGGCAATCCCTGGCCAAACTCCGTTTCAAGAAAAACATCGATCATCTCGCAGGCCATCCGCAGGCTGGTGGTCGTTCCGCCTAACGCTATGATGTTTGCATCGTTGATAATGCGGCTTTCACGGGCTGCATAATAGCTCTCGACCATGGCGCACCGCGCACCCTTGTTTTTATTGGTCGCAATGCTGATCCCCATGCCGGTGCCGCACATCACAACGCCAAAGCGCGCTTTGCCGCTTGTCACGGCCGTTGCCACATTTCTGCCTACGATCATATAAGGAACCATATGGTCCATATCATGGGTGCCTAAATCCTCTACCTCATGTCCTTTTTCTTCCAAATGCTTCAGTACACCCTCCCGAAGTCCAAAACCACCCGGGTCGACGCCAAACGCAATTTTCATAATACAATGCCTTCCTTTCCGCTTTTTCCTATTTGTCAGTCATTCTGCGGGAAAACCCCGATCGTTTATCTCTGCTCTTCCGGAACGCCATTCGGATGGATAATCACTTTTAAGGTCGATTTATCGGTCTTGTTGGTATCCAGAGCGAGAAAATAATCATCCAAATCGAATGTATGCGTTACGAGCATGCTTACGTTGCATTTTCCGTTTGCCATGTACTCCACCGCTCGTGGAAAGTTGTTAACCTGGCAGCTTACTCCGATATACTGCTGATTGTTGAAATGAAGGCTGTTGAGTAGCCCGGCCGGATTTTCCAGCGCGATTTGTGAATGATAGCTGCCATATTGTATGAATCTCCCGCCTTTACGCAGAAAGCGCAGCAGGCTCTGCACCATCGTCCATGAGCCGGACGTATCAATGATAAGGTCGACTCCGTTTGGGAACAGTTCGCGCAGCGCGGCTTCATGTTTGGAGACGTCGTTCCGTTCCGCCAGCACCGTGGACACCCCGTAGCTTTCCAGTGTTTTCAGTCGCGACTCCACAAGTCCGATCGCAACGGAATGCTGCGCGTTGGAAAAATGGCAAAGCTGGGCAAGGATGATTCCGTGCGGTCCCATTCCGCTGACAATAACGTTTTCACCGGGTTTGATCTGTGCGCGATCCAGAGCTTCCACCGCGCAGGCAACTGGCTCTGCAATGCAGGCTTCGTCAAACGGAAGGTGATCGGGAATCTTTACGACATTACGTGCGACGATGTTCATGTACTGTGCGAATCCACCGTTTTTATTATGACCGTGCGAACCAAAATGCTCGCAGTAAAGGGGTTGCCCATTCTTGCAGTACCAGCATTCCCCGCAGGGAACAGCATTGTCCGCAGTCACACGATCTCCGGGTTTCAGGTCGGTAACGTTTCCTCCGACTTCCTCAATATATCCCGCAAATTCATGGCCGGTGATCACGGGGTACCGCGCAAGTGATCCGCCGCCGCCAACCGTGTCATGATTGATCTCCGCCCACTTGCAGATTCCACAGGACATGATCTTGATGATGACCTCGTCGTCCCCGCAGGTCGGATATGGAACCATTTTGATCGCCGCATTTGGCCTGCCAGCTTTTTCATGGACAAGCGCTTTCATTGTACGCACAGTAACCACTCCCCTTTAGTCATATTCTAAACACATTTTGATCATTAGTCAATAGTAATTTCTTCCTTTGATCATTATACGATCATTTCATCGTGCAAATTCTATCAATCTTTTCTAAAATCATCGATTTAATCGGTTTGACACGCAGATTACGCCTCTTTGTAGTTGATAATCTGTTCAAATCTTCATTTTAGCTCTTTTGTATCATATATGTATATAGTGGCAACTGCTCCTGTGAGTTGGACATCTATCCATACTTTTACACGTTCGCCTTGCCGATTCGTTTGCTTTGCTGTGTTTTCACTTTTAAATCTCATAATCTCGATCTTCAATAAACAAATAATCCTCGTTCACCGATACATCTTGATTATATAACGAATAAAATTTCAATCCGAAACTAAATTTACAAATTCTTATGTAATTAGTCCCGCAATTGAGAACTGGCGTGATTTTATCCCGAATATTGACATTTGTATATAAAAATCTGTAATATAGAAATATACAAATAATCATTTTGCAGGATCGTTTCGGAGGAATCATGAATATTGACGAACGAAGACAGTGTATCATTGCTCATTTAATGAAAGAGAATATCGTTTCCGTAAATACGTTAATCACAATGCTTAACGAATCACCCGCGACCATTCGCAGGGATTTGACCTTTCTTGAACAGAACGGCTATATTTCCCGCACGCATGGTTACGCGAAATATATTCCCCCCGCTATTGTGCAAAACATCGAAATCTCTGAAGGCAAAATCCGGGTCGCAAAATCCGCGGCTTCACTCGTTCCCGAAAACCAAACTATATTTTTGGACTCGGGCGTTTCCTCGCGCGCACTTGCAATGCAATTGACCACGCGGGACGATATCAGCGTTTATACCAATTCGTTATCGGTGGCAAACGTACTCGCATCAACAAATGTATCGACGAATCTGACCTGTGGCTTTTTGGAAGGACGGCAGGAAGCATTGGTCGGTCCCGATGCGGAAGCATATGTCCGGCAGTTGCGTTTCCCTATGTTGTTTCTTACGACGACCGGCATCCGGCCCGACCAGGGACTTGCTTGCATCACAGCGGAGCAGGCCAATCTCAAGCGCGCGCTCATTGAATCCGCAGAGCAAGTCATCCTGCTTACGGAAATCGGGAAATTTTCGATCGACTCAGTCCGTCTCTTCGCAACATTCAACCAGCTAAACAAAGTAGTTGTCGATGAACCGCTTCAAAACCCCTCAATGGAGGAAACATTGAGGCGCCATCACGTTGAGCTCATTATTGCATGAATCGGCCCCGTCATCCATTCGCGTTATGTCCTATTATACGACCGGCATAGAAATATCTTGTATTTTAGCTAAACGCTCACGCGGCGATACAATTCGTGAGCGCTTATTTTATGCAAAAAAGCTCGGAAATCGAATTTTCCCAACTTTTTGATTCAAGTTGTATTTGCGATTTTGGATGAATCCTGTGCAGGTTCAACGCCTCGAGTATTTAATATCTGTTTTTCAAAAACCGTGCGATAGTATCGTTTCCTGCCGGTTTATTGAATTAAGCACGCACGAAGCGATATTGTTCGTGCGTGCTTTTCTGTAAAAGTTTTTGATTAACAAGCCTTTTTCGCTTACCGCTGCAGCCGATCCAGCAGGTATCGTTCTGCCTCGGCGTTCCAGAGGTTGTTGTGCGCCTTGACGATGCGGTCGAGTTCGGCGAACAGCGGCTCCGTTTTGCCCTTTTCGGCAAAGTCCGAAATCGCAGTCAGCGGCAGTTCGATCTGCGTGTAGATCAGCTTCTTCCCGCCCGGGATCTTCGGCAGGTTCGTCGTCGTCTCCACCACGCAGTCCAGGCCGCCGATATGCGTAACCATCGCCGCGGG
>Ga0116164_10000586_pt1 | contig 31089 bp, 26 predicted proteins | sample AD_UKC109_MetaG_FD_89888 | JGI IMG/M metagenome (GOLD analysis project Ga0116164, IMG submission 89888) | Active sludge microbial communities of municipal wastewater-treating anaerobic digesters from Hong Kong - AD_UKC109_MetaG | ecosystem: Engineered > Bioreactor > Anaerobic > Digestate... | reverse complement strand
GCTTTTCTTGTGCCATTAGGGAGTTCTCCTTTCGAATGTGTGTGACTATTCATTCTTTCGGAGCCCTAATGGTTTTTCCATCCCCACCTTACCTTAAATTGCGAACTTTATTTTACTCTATCTAGGAGATTCGAACTCTTAAGAACGCAAAGCGTTCAGAAAGCATTCCCGCATTGCTTCCCGCGCTCTTCCGGGCCCCGTATTTTCAGGTGTTGCGTGTGCGGACGGTTTGGATATTCTCGTTTTCCGATAGAAACTTGACGATATCCGTGTACGAGGTTTTGGAGGGCAAGTGCAGCGTATACAGATTGGTATAGCTGTTCATCTCCATATTTTTGCTGTCGCGAAACAGCTCCACGTGAAAGTCGACATCCAGAATTCGGATGTTTTCACGCTCGAAGTACACGTTGATATAATCCAGCGTCTCGGCCCGGTTGATGAAGCGCACCTCCACCCGCTTCACCGAGTTGACGCGGATGATCTTTTGAAACAGTATCAGGACGACCAGGACAACCGCGCTGCAAAGGATCGCGATCCAGTAATATCCGAAGCCGACCATCAGCCCCAGACAGGCCACGTTCCACAGGCTTGCCGCCGTCGTGAGCCCGGCGATCTTCTTCTGGGCGATGAAGATGGTACCGGCGCCCAGAAAACCGATGCCGCTGATCACCTGCGCGGAAAGCCGCGTAAATGTAAAGGATGATTTTCCGGCGGTGTCCAGAACGGACGCGCTGGATAAAATCAGGCATTCCAGGATCGCGATCATCGCCGCGCCAAGGCATACCAGAATATGGGTGCGCATTCCCGCGGGGCGGTTTTTGTACTCCCGCTCAATGCCGATGGCGCCGCCTACGACAATGGCCGCCAGCATCCGCACGCCGATTTCCGTCCAGGGCATGCCCGGATTGACGAGCCAATCGACCGATAACGTTGATAGCATCGTTGCTCCCTCTTTCCATCGCCGTCAGGAAAACGCCCGGCTTATATGGCGTGCGTCTGTCCGTGATCCTGATTTTGTCCGCCGTTAAAGCCCGGGGTCCCAATCCTTCACGGTCAGGGTTTGGTAGGTTCCGTCGCCACTGGTGGATACCTTCACGTCCCCGTTGAAATGCGTGATGTAAACATCGCCGATCCTTTGGTATTTTTTGAAAATGTTCAGGTCCTCCAGCGTGTCGGCGATCATCACGGTGATCTGCGGCGAAACCGCGTCGCGGAACGTTTTGCAGTTGGATGTCGCGCTGCCGTGATGGTCGGCCTTCAGCACGTCGCAGTCCAGCCGGTCGCCATACAGCGTTACGAGCTCCCGCTCGGCGGCGGAGTACAGATCGCCGCAGAACAGCATCGTCGATTCGCCGTAGGTAAACTTCAGCACCAGCGAAAGATTGTTGACGAACTGCGTGCTGGCTTCCGGATACCCGTCGTAATAGGCGATGTCGCTGCCGGGCCACAGCACCTCCACCGTTACCTCCCCGCCGAAGGAAAACGCGTCCCCCTCCGACAGGTAGATATGCGTAAGTCCCTGCGCCTCGATTTCCGCCATGTACGCGTCGTAATAGGTGGTCGGGTACTCCACGTAGCTGGTCATCACCTGCCCGATATCGAAGGCCTCCATCACGGCGGGAAATCCGCCGACGTGATCCACGTGCGGATGCGAGGCGACCAGATAATCGATACGCGTCACGCCCATCGCCCGCAGCGCCGCCACCACCTGGTCCGCCGCCCCGGGGTCTCCCGCGTCGAGCAGCATCACCATTCCGTCGGGCGAGGTGAGGATGGCGGCGTCCCCGGATTTATCGCCCGTTTCGGTGATCATGTCGAGAAACCGCACCGTAAGGAGGCCCGCGTCGCCGCCGGTGTCGAATACCTCCTGATACCGGTCCTGCGCGCAGACGGCCGCCGTCAGGCAAATAAGGAGCAGGAAACAGAGAGCGCCCGATAAAAGCTTTTTCATTTTATTTCATTGCCGCCTTGCTCATGCCGGTCATGATGAATTTCTGCAGGAAGAGGAACAGGAGGATAATCGGGATGATGGCAAGCACCGCGCCGGCCATGATTTCGTTGTAGTTGGAGGTTACGATGCCCGCAAACGTGCGGCGCAGCTGGGTAATCCCCACCGCCAGCGTGCGCCGGGTTTCCAGCGGCGCAACCATGCGCGGCCAGAAGTAGTTGTTCCAGCCGTTGATAAAGGAGATGATGCTGATCGTGATGACCGTAGGGGCGCACATGGGCACCAGCACATGGAGAATGGTGCCGATCCTGCCCATGCCGTCGATCTTGCCGGCCTCGATATAGCTGTCGTCCACCGACAGGAAGGCTTGGCGCAGCATAAAGATGAAGTAGGCCGAAACCAGATTGGGCACCACAATGCCAGCAAAGGTGTTCAGCCATCCAAGGCGCGAAACGATGACGTAGATCGGTACGAAGGTGACCTGAATCGGCACCATCATAGCGCCGAGCACCAGCATGAACAGGATGTTTTTATACTTGAAGTGGCCCTTGGAAAATCCGTATGCCGCCAACACGCCCATGACGAGCTCGCCCATCATCATCAGGAAGGTGGAGACCAGCGTATTGTAAAAATACAGGCCGAACGGAGCGCGACTGAGCACGTTGGGGTAGTTTTCCCACATGATCTTCATCGGCCACAGGGTCGGCACGGCCAGCAGCAGCTCGTCGCTGGTCTTGAGGGAGGATACGATCATCCAGTAGATCGGGAAGATCATCAGCAGGGTCAGCAGGATCGCGATCGTGTACTGCAATATGAGCCGGATGCGGGCGAAGAATTTTTGCCTGCGGACATTGGCGTGGATAAGCGGGGATATAAAGCGCAGCGAGGCGAAGCCCAGCAGCGAAACGACGGCAACAATGCCTCCGATTGTCAGCAGCGAAGCGTAGTTTCTGCTGAAAAAGTTCTGCGCCTGGTTGATTTCGTATTCGGTAGCGGTTTCCCCGAAACCGCCTATGATGACGCGGTACTGCCACACACCGATGGCTCCCATGGCCAGCAAAACGGCGCCGATGATCAAAAAGAGCACCAGAATGGAAAACCAGCCGGATTGACGCAAAGCAAGCCAATGCTTGTTTTTCATGTTCCTATGCCTCCTTATGAGTCATAATTGACCGACCGGCTGGACCAGCGCATGGTCAGCGCCGTGCAGATCAGCAAAATAATGAAGAAAATCACGGATACCGCCGCCGCGCGCGCGACGCGGAAATCCTCAAAGGACAGGTTGAACACCCAATATACCAGCACGTTGGTGGCCTTGCTCGGCCCGCCGCTGGTCATGACGTCCACCGACTGGAACACCTTCATGCTCGCGATAAACGTGGTGACAAACAGAAACAGCGACGTGGGCGCCAGCAGCGGCAGCGTGATATAGCGGAAGCGGCTCACGCCGTCCGCGCCGTCGATGGCGGCGGTCTCGTAATAATCCCGCGGGATGCCGATCATCGCGGACAGATAGATCATCATCGCGTAGCCGACCACACGCCACGCCGTCAGGATCAGCACGCCCGTCAGCGCCGTTTTGGCGTCGTTGAGCCAGTCCAGGCCCTGTATGCCGAACACCGAAAGCGCGCTGTTTAAAATGCCGAAGCGCCCGTTCAGTATCCAGATGAACACAACCGCGCTTGTGGAAACGGCGATATATTTCGGCATGAATACGATGGCGCGCATGGCGTTGAACAGCCGTGTGAGCCGGTTGAACAGCAGCGCCAGCAGCATGCCGCCCGCCAGCGTGATAAACAGCTCCCAAAACGTATACGTCGCCGTGATTCGGAGGGAATCGACAAAATACTTGGCGCCGGAGCCCTGAAAGAGCCACCGGTAATTCTTGAATCCGGCATATTCAAACGTCGCGTCGCTGAGCATCCGCATGTCCGTAAAGCTGATGCGGATCAGTTCGATCACGGGATAATACACAAACAGCAGAAAGAAAAACAGCGCGGGTTCCACGCACAGCAGGTCCTTCATATTTTCCCACGATTGTACTTTAAGCATGACGGCGTTGAAAATCAACGCCACGCCCGTCAGCAGGATAATAACCGCGGAGTTCATCACGGCGCTCAGCAGCCACGCGGAAATTGCGCCGTCCCAGGAAAGAAGGGAAAAGGATTCACCGAATAAAAACACGGATCCGCTCACCGGTGCGCCCGCGTTTTGTGCGGCCGTGCGCGCCGCATAGATCTCGTTTGCAACGGTCTGCAGGCCCGAAACCTGCAAATCGCCCATCATATACCCCAGCACGCCCACCAGAACAAAAATCACGCCGAATATCCACAGCAGCGCGCGCAGGGTTTTGATGCCGGGGCTTTGACGGATATCCGTCGCGCGTATCAAGGATGAATTACCCATACCTGCCGTTCACCTCTGAAACAAACCGGGGGAGAGGACGCTCTCCCCCGGCGTATATGCGTTATGGATTATTGGTCTTCAAGTTCTTCCGTCACTTCCGCGGCAAGGCTGTCCAGCGTATCCTGCACGGGTGCGCCCTCTACATAAATCTGCGCCAGCGAGTCGCGCCAGAGGTTCGCAATCGTGTTGTACAAGGGATGCTGGTTGCGCGGGTTGATCCACGAGGACATCTCCATCACGTTTTTCATCGCGGGCTTGCGCTCGAGATATTCGGTGACGGCGTCGGACGCCAGCACGCTTTGGCGCGTGGTGAAATATCCGGTGTTGTCGGCCCAGTAGAGGTTGATCTCGGGGCTGGTCATGAACTGCAGGAATACCCAGGCGGCGTTCTTCTGCGCCTGCGAGGCCTTGGCGGGGATCAGGATGACGGAGCCGCCGACTTCGCTCTTGAAGCTTTCGCCATCCATGCCGCCGGGCAGCCAGCACATGCCGACCGTAAAGTCGGACTGCGCAACGTACAGATCATACAGGGAGGAGGTGTGGAACACGCTGAACGTGCCGCCGTCCCAGAAGAGCTGGCGCATGTTCGCCGATGCATCGGTGCCATAGGCGAAATACGCGTAGCCCTTGTCGATCCATTCCTTGATTTTGTTGGTCACGTACACGGCCGCTTCGCCGTTGACGTCGGTCGTCAGGCCGTCGTCGTTGATCACGCTGACGCCGTTGTTTTTGTACAGCATCTCAAAATACCAATAGTCCCAGCCGGCAAACACCGTGCCGTAACGCTTGGTGGTTCCGTCTTCGTTGAACACGGTCGCCTTCTCCAGGAACGCGTCCATTTCATCGAAGGTCTTGGGCATTTCGATGCCCTCCGCATCCGCCACATCCTGATTGTAGAACATGACCTGCGTGGAAATGAGGTAGGGCAGGCAGATCTGCTGATCGTCGTAGCTGGTCGACGCGATCAGTCCTTCGCCGAAATCCGCGATATCGTAGTCCGTCGCCTCGATATAGGGATCCAGCACTTCGCAGATGCCCGCCGCTCCGTAGGAGGCCGGGTAGGATGTGTTGGCGGTGCACAGCGCGGGAACGTCGCCCGAGGCAACCGCCGCGATCAGCTGCGTGTTGATCTCGCTGTAGGATCCGATGTAGATCGGTTCCACCGTAATCAGCGGATTCTCTTCCTCAAATTTCTCGATCATATACTCGATCTGAGGGTTAAAGCGGTCCTCGTGGGCATGCCACCATTGAATGGTAATCGGTTCGGTCACCTCGTAGCTTTCTGCCAGAGAGACGCTCACCACGGACAGCATCATCAATGCCGCCAAAGCAAAAGCCAGGTACTTTTTCATGGTTTTCATCCTTTCGTAATTTTTATCTGCATGCCTGTCGGCATGAACATTCATTTTCAGAACAACAATAAACAACGAGATAAATAACGTCTCTCGTTGGTCTCAAATCTCAATATGGAGAGAATATCTTGATGCTGTTGTTGGCTGCCGTCCCCTACTACTTCAGTTGCATTATACAACGTAAAAAGTGCGATTGCAACCCTCCGCGGCAAAAGGTCGCGTTATCTGTAATGCGAAACAGGAGATTCGATCCCGCGGGAGCGCGAAACGTTGAGAAATCGGCCCGGTCATGTTTTCGGCCCGCCAACTTAACCGAGGATTCGGCAATCACTTTTTGTATATCGAATGCGCCGCCGGCCGGTCTACACCCACAGCGCGACGGCCGCGATCAGGATCATCAGATAGATGATTTTCCGGTACAGCTTTTCGTTGATCCGCTTCACGATCCACGCGCCCGCCACGGCGCCCAAAAAGACGACCGGCAGCAGAATCAACGCCGTATACAGGTTGCTTAATCCGATGTTGTGCCAAACGAAAATCTGCAGCGGCAGCTTGATGAGGTTGATGATCAGGAACAGCCACGCATAGGTGCTGATATAGGATTCCTTTGGATATTCCCGCGACAGCAGATAGATGCTGATAATCGCGCCCGCCGCGTTGCCGACCATCGACGTGAAGCCGCCGAGAATGCCGATCAGGGCATAAAACACGGTTTTGTTGGGAACGGTGAGCGGCTTGCCCTTCACCTCCGCATAGATCATCGCCGCGAGACAGAGGATGACCGACAGGGACAGAAACATTTTGAACTGCGTATCGTTGATATACTGTCCCACAAACAGGCCGATCCCAAGCCCGGCGCAGATCCATAAAAGCAGCCGGCGGATATCCCTGAGCTGCACGTGATGCTTGTAGTAAACGACGGCAAACACGTCGCCCACCATCAGCAGCGGGAGCATCAGCCCGGTTGATTCCCTGCCGCCGAAAAGGCTGGCGATGATGGGAATCACCAGCATCACGACGCTGCTCAGCCCCATTTTCGATATCCCGACGGCAATCGCGGCGATCACCAGCCAGATCCACTGCAAGGTTGAATAGTCCATGCATTAATGCTCCAACTGTAAAGTAAGTATAACAATAACGCTTTTTACCCCGGTTGTCAAAGCCGGGCGGAGGCTTCCCTTTGATGATCTTATCGCCCCGAAACAGAGCTCTTGACGGAAAGGGGGAATCAATTCTGTAATGCGTTTACAGGCTGGGAGATCCGGACACACCGGAACCCGGGGCGCAAAAGAAACAGGCCCGTTGGGTTTCGTCACTGCGGGCGGTATTAAACAAGCGGCGGTTTTCAGAGGAAACCGCCGTTCGCGCGTTGCTTTGGTTTTGGGAGATTAACGCTGCTCCTGAAGCGGAACGAAGCTTTCGCGAATGATGAGGGCAGGCTGGTGCAGCGTGCACGTCGGTTCGATGCTGCCTTTCTGATGGACCTCCATCAGTACCCTGACGCAATCGTAGCTCATCGCCTCGATCGGCATGCGTATGCTGGTAAGGGAAGGCAGCGCGTATTCCTCGCTGCTCTCGTCTCCATAACACATCAGGGAGAGCTGCCGGGGAATGGAAACGCCGCGCCGGAGTAGGTAAGGCAGCGCGCTGACAGCCAAAAAGCTTTCGGAGAAGAATACCACATCCGGCGCGTTTTCACCCAGCGGGATCATCTGCCCGGCGTGTTTTCCGCCTTCCGATACCGCGTCCACGCGGTAAATCAACTGCGGAGGAAGCGTTACGCCAACACGGGCGCACTCGTCGATGAAGCCTTCCATTCGTTCCTTGCCGGGCTGCGACAGGATTTTGCCAGTCACCAGGCAAGCGCGCTTGCAGTTGTTTTGCGCAAAGAGACGGGCTGCGATATGGCCGATGCTCGGGTTATCCACGCAGACGCTGTGGTATTGCTCTGAACGCCGGTTGAACAGGACCACAGGCAGCTTGAGCGCCAGCCGTTCCAGAAATTCGCTGTCCTTCTGGCTCATGCCCATAAACACCGCGCTGTTGAAGAAGCTGCTGCATATCGTGTCCTTGATATCGGCCAGGCGGTCGCGCGTATAGGCATAGAGGACGATTTCCGGAACCACGCCCAGCTTGCCGGCCTGTACGATATCGTGGATGCCTGCGAAGAAACGCCCCACGATGGCGGCGTGCTTGTCCGGCGTGAAGAATACTGCGATCAGCGGACGGTCCGTATGCTGCATCCGCAGACGCTTGGCGTAAATATTTGGACGGTAATTCAGCTGCCGGGCGGCGTCCATCACGCGCTGCTGGCTGGATTTTGAAATGCGCGCTTCGTCGCCGCGGCCGCTGAGTACCATCGACACGTTGCCGGCGGATATGCCGGATAAATTGGCAATCTCCTTAATGCCTACCCTTTTGTCTGCCATTTCGGCATATTCACCGCTTTCACATGTACGTTGGGAATATTCGTTATCCGATCGCGCCGTACACGGCCGCACGCACGCGCAGATGGTGGTACACTTCCATATTCGGCGCCATCTGGTGCATATAAATCACGGAGACTTTATCCGCCGGATCCATGGAAATCCATGTGCCGGAGCCGCCTGTCCACCCGAACTCTCCCACGGGGGAATTGCTGTTGCCTCCGGCGCGATCCATCATAACGCGCACGCCCAGGCCGTAGCCATAGCCGTCCAGATATGGGTTATGGAAATCTGCAAGCTGCCGCTCGTTCAGTTGGTTGGTATGCATCAGCTCGATCGTTTTTGCGCCCATGATACGCCGGCCTTCGTAAACGCCGCCGCAGGCAAGCATCCTGGCCAGATGGGAAAAATCCTCCGCGGTGGTAAACAACCGGGCACAGCCGCTTTCATGCGCGCGGCCCGGCAGGTGCTTATCGTCGAATACCGCTTTGCCGGGTGTAAGGCTGCCGTCCTCGCCGCGCATGTAGAATGTGCTCATGCGGCTTTGGGTATCGCCGAAGAAATGCATGCCGGTGCTGCTCATGCCCAGCGGGTCCAACAACAGCGTATGCAGCGCGCTTTCGATATCCTGCCCGGTTACCACTTCCACGAGCCTTGCGGCCAGCTCGCTGCCGAAGCCGTACAGCCAGCGCGTGCCCGGCTCGAACGCCAGCGGTACCCGCGCCGCGTTGGCAACGTCTTCCTGTAAGGAATACGGCCCTTTTGCGGCCAAATCCTGCGTGACACGGCACATTTCACGGGAGGTTTCCGCCATTTCATTGTCGCCGGGCAGTATGGTATGACCATAGGGAAGCCCCATGGACATGCTCATGATATGCTTGACTTCAATCGGGCGTTCCACCGGGCGGACGTCGTACTTTCCCTCTCCGATGCGCACATACTTTTTCATATGCCTGTATTCGGGAATGTATTCGTACAGCGGATCGTTCAGCAGGAACGCGCCCCGCTCGTAAAGCATCATGCAGGCGGTATAGATGGCGATTTTCGTGAGCGAAAAAAGGCGGTAAACTGTATCCGGCATAATCGGACGGCTGCTCTCCAGATCCGCGTATCCATGATACCCTTCGTAGATTTTTTCCCCTTCCCGCGTCACGATACAAGCGCAGCCGGCAACTGTTTTTTTTGTAAATTGTTCCAGCAAAGAATCAAGATATGCAAAATGATCCATATAGATTTTCCTCCAATATTGGAATTGGTTTGCTGGAACAGAACAGATACTGGTATTATACACGCTCGCCTCTGCCTGTCAAGCAACGGACCCGTTCGTGCGGGTATCGCGGCCCGGTTCCGTTTCGTTCCGGATTACCGGTTTGTTTGACCGTCTCCGGGATGCCCGCGCGAAGCGGCGGTATGACCGGCAGCCGGAGATTCGCGTTCCATATTTTTTTGCGTAAAATTTCGAAAACCGTATTGACAAAGTCAAAAATATGGCTATATAATACCATTACAACAAGCAAAATCGTTTTTGCATATGAAATGAGTAACAAAAGGAGGGCAGTTTATTCCCATAGCGCCGAAGCGGATCCGTTCCTTGCTGGAACAGAACGGGCGGTTCGCTTCCCGGCTGAGAACGTTCCATACCCCGAACAAAATAACATGACCAAGGAGGAGAATTCGATGAAACGTTATCTTGCGGTTCTTTTAACGGCGATTTTAATGGTGGGTTGCGTATCCTTCCCCGCGGCGGCAGACGGGACCACGCCAATCACGATCGATTTTTGGAACACATGGACCGGCTCGGACGGCGCCGTGATGGACGAAATCGTCGAACGCTTTAACGCCACCAACCCCTATGGCATCACAGTGAACATGGACCGCGACGCCGAAATGGAAACCAAGATACAGGTTGCTTACGCGGCCAACTCCGCGCCTCCGCTCATCCTGATGAGCTCCATGAACATCGTGCCGCAGCTCCTGCAGGGCAACATCGTGCCGATGGACGATATTTTTGACAGTACTGCCTTGGAAGAGAGCGATTTTGTAGAGGCGATCATCAACGACTGCCGTTTCCAGGATCATTTATATGTGCTGCCCATGCAGGTCAACAGCCGCTTCCTGTACTGGAATAAGGATCTGCTGAACGCGGCGGGTTTCGACGGCGAGAACGGCCCCCAGACCTGGGAAGAGCTTGCCGAAATGTCGCTGGCAATCACGGATGAAAGCAAAAACATTTACGGCGGCGGCGCGCCGTATGATTACGCCGGCGGCCTGATCATCATGATGATGGACTTCGGCGGTCAGCTGCTCAGCGGGACCAGCGCCGAAGATTACGCCTCCGCGCTGTACAGCGAGGAAAATCTGGAGGCCCTGAATTTCTGGAGAGATATGATTGATAACCATTCCGCGCCCGCGCTTGGCAACGCCGATTATTCCACCATGTTCAAAGCCGGCACGCTTGGATTCACCATCGCGGGTCCGTACTTCTCCGTCGGTTTGTCCGATTATGTGAACTACGGCGTAAGCGTATTGCCGGCAGGCCCCGTGGCGCAGGTGGCGGACACCTCCATCAGCGGCTTTGCCATCACGAAAAACTCCACGCCGGAGCAGACGGCTGCCAGCTACAAGTTTATCGAGTACTGGAACAACGCGCTGACCTCCACCGAAGAGTTTGATTTGATCCCCGCTGTGCGCTGGTCCAAGGATATCGGCTTCCCGCCCTATCTGAAGAGTGTTCGCGACAACGAGGAGATTGCCTCCATGGAGCCGCTGGCGACGTTCTCAACCTTTGCGGACTACGCCGCATCGATCTATCCCAAGGATTTCAACGCACTGACGTTCCTGCTGTTCGACGTTATCAACCCGATGTTTGAAACCATCGCTTACGGCGGCGAAGTGGATTCGACGCTCAAGCATTACTCCGACGTTTTGGATACCTGGCGCGAGCATTAAGCCGCGCATCTCCCCGCCGCCCGGACGGCGGGCGGCGGGGAAACACTTTTTCTGAACCAAAGTTCCCTTGGAAAGGAAGATCTGATTTGGAATACCTGAAGCGATTGGACAGGTACTGGAATAAACCGCGCCACGCGGCCTACCTGTTTGTAATGCCGGCCATGCTGATTGTCCTTCTGTTTAGCATCGTTCCCCTGATATCGTCCTTCGGTATTAGTTTGTTTGAGATCAACACCAGCCTTTCCAACCCAATTTTTGTGGGTTTTGACAACTATTCGCTGGCATTGCGTGACGTGCGTTTTTTAAACGCCTTGAAGAACACGCTTTTGTTCACGCTGTTCGACGTGCCGCTGCAAGTGATCGTGGCGCTGGTGATCGCGGCGCTGCTGCCGGGCAAATCCTTCATGGATAAACTGATGCGGGCAGTATTCTTTCTCCCCATCGTATGTTCGCCCACGGCGATCGGCATCATGTGGCAGATTTTCCTCAACCCCAATGTGGGTTGGTTTCCCTACATGCTCACACAGCTCGGATTGCCGAAAATCTCGTTTTTCAAGGATATGCACATCGCGCTGTACTCCATCATGTTTGTTTCCGTATGGCGCAGCTTCGGCATGAGCATGACCATTCTGGTAGCGGCCATGCAGGGTGTTCCCCAAAGCCTGTACGAGGCGTCGCGAATCGACGGCGCCGGAAAACTGAAACAGTTTTTCAACGTCACGCTTCCGGGCATCAGCGGCACGCTCTGGTTTGTGCTCATTACGCGCATTATCGGCTCGCTGCAGGTGTTTGATATCGTATACACCATTACCGGAGGCGGCCCCGCCTACTCCACGGAGACGCTGGTGAGCTATGTGTACGCCCGTGCGTTTGAGCAAAGTTCACGCCTGGGCTACGCCACCGCTATGGCGGAATGGCTGTTCCTGCTGATTATGCTGATTACGGTCGTATTGTACACCCGTATGAATAAGCAGGAGGCGCTGGACATATGAGAATGTTATCACGCGGGCTGTCCGGGACGCTCAAATGGCTGTTTTTGATTTTTATTATGCTGACCATCATTTTGCCCATCGGATGGATTATGATCTCCGCCTTCAAAACGGAGGTGCAGATTATTCGCTATCCCCCGCACTACTTTGCCACCGAGCTTGTGCTGAAGAACTTTCAAACGCTGTTTAAGCGCGCGCCGGTGCTTCTTTACATCCGCAACACGGTCATTTACGTGGTGCTGCTGACGCTGGGCCAGCTTCTTGTGGACACGATGGCAGCCTACGCCTTCGCCCGTATGGATTTCAGAGGCCGTCATGTGCTGTTTACCATTCTGCTTGCCGCGATGATGATCCCCTTCCAGGTGATCATGATCCCGCTGTTTATCGAGCTTTCCGCGTTCCGGATGGTTAACACCTATTACGGCCTGGTGATCCCCAGACTGGTAAGCGTTACCGGCATCTTTATGCTCCGCGCGTACTTCGCCACGCTGCCGGCCGCGCTGGAGGAAGCGGGGCGGATAGACGGGCTGCGTGAAGCGGGGATTTTCATCCGGATCATGCTGCCGCTGTGCATGCCGGTGCTTATTACACACGCGGTGCTGAGCTTCAACATGGGCTGGAACGATCTGCTCTACCCCCTGCTGATGACCAGCTCCATTGAAAAACGGATGCTTGCAAACGGCCTTGCCAACTTGGTGGGTACGGATTCCACGGAGTACGGGCCTGCGTTTGCGGGCGCGGTCGTGTCCATCGTTCCCGCGCTGATGTTCTATATTTTCGGCCAGAAATATTTTGTGAACAGCATCGTATCCAGCGGTATTAAAGAATGATCTTTTCCTTGATGACAGAAAGGACGAACAAAACATGAAACAGGCCAATCAGGCTATGATTTCGTATGGGCTTTGCTATGATCCCGTAAACGCCGTGCTTACGCCGGAAACGGAAAACGCGCCGCGCAACCTTACGTTTCCGTCGGTTCCCGCGCTGGAAATGCTCGAAAAAGGCGTTCGCCTGCATTATTACGCCCCTGCCGCAAAGCGCGTAGAGGTGTCCGGCTGGGCCGGCTGCGGCGCGTTTGCGGATAAGCGTGTGCTCACACCGTCCGATACAGCCGGCTATTGGAGCGTCGATCTGGAGGATTTGCCGCCGGGGTTCTATTATCATGATTTCTGGGTGGACGGCGTAAAGGCCATCAACAACACGGCTGCGCTGGGTTACGGCGGTTCCGTAGCGGCAAACTTTTTTGAAATTCAGGATCCGGATTTCACCGAGGATATGCAGACGGACGTTCCGCACGGCTCTCTGCATATGAACCTGTTCTGGTCAAAGGAATCGAACTCCTGGCGCAACTGCTGGGTGTACACGCCTTACGGGTACGAAACCAATCACGAAAAGCGGTATCCGGTGCTGTACCTGCAGCACGGCGGCGGCGAAAATGAAACCGGCTGGGTGTGGCAAGGCAAAACGAACTACATTCTGGACAACATGATCGCCTCCGGCACATGCGCGGAGATGATCGTGGTGATGAACAACGGTTACGTCTATCGCAAGAATGGAAATCAGATTTCCACCGGCTCTATCGAACGGATGGTGGGCGAGGACTGCGTACCGTATATCGACGGCCTGTACCGCACCGTACCGGAGCGCGGTATGCGGGCGGCGGCGGGCCTCTCCATGGGCGGGCTGCATGCCAAGCAGATTGTGTTTGGGAATCTGAACCTTTTTGCCAACCTGGGCGTGTTCAGCTCCGGCGCGGGCTACACGGTCAAGGGCCGCGACGTCTGGGGCGCGGAGTACGATTATTCCGACCTGTTCAGCACGCCCGAGCATTACGGGGAACGGCTGCACGTCACCCTGATCTCTTGCGGGCAGAGCGATCCCCGCAGCAAATACACGGAGCCGCAGGTGAAAGAGCTGCAGCAAAAAGGCTTTCCGGTAGAATACCGATCCTATCCCGGGCATCATGAATGGCACGTATGGAGAAAGAGCCTCCGTGATTTTCTTACGTTGATTTTCCATTGAACACAGAAGGGTCTTGACTTCATGACGAACACAGCGCGGGTGCAGCCCGCCTCCGGATCGCCAAAGCAACCCACGCTTTGGAATCGGTATTTTGTCCTGTTGAATATCATCAGCGTTTTGACCAATACCGGTTTCAGTATGGTGTCCACCACGGTTTCGCTGTACGCGGTCAACATCGGTGTATCGCTGGCCGTGGCAGGCACCATCGTAAGCGTTTTCTCTCTTTCGGCGCTTATTACCCGGCCTCTCGGCGGCTGGGTTATGGATTCGTTCAATAAAAAATGGGTCTTTATGCTTTCCACGGTGTTTTTCGGCCTGATCGTCATCGGCTACGGCCTGGCAAAGGACGCGCCGTCGCTGCTGGTACTGCGCATCCTGCACGGCATTGCTTTCAGCGTCAGCGGCACCTCCAATATGGCGTTGGCCAGCTTGTATATTCCCAGAAACCGGATGGGCGAAGGCCTGGGTTATTTCAGCACCGGCTTCCTGCTCGGGCAGGCCATCGGCCCGACGCTTGCCATCAGCCTCCGCGACGCCTACGGGTACCAATTGATGTATATGCTGGTGGCGGCGCTGATTACGGTTCCTCCGCTGTTTTTCCTGTGGGTCAAGCTGCCCAAGGTAGCCTCCGCCGCCAGGCGCGAAAACCGGCCCCGTTTGCGCATGTGGCATAATCTGGTTGTGAAGAAAGCGGTCGTTTACGCGCTCGTCTGCGGTTTGTTTTCCTTCTACAACGGAGAAATCAACTCGTTTATCGTCCTGATCGGAGAGGAACGCGCGATACAGAACGTGAGCCTTTTCTTTACGGTAAGCTCTCTGACCCTCCTTCTGGTGCGGCTGTTTTTCGGTAAGCTGACCGACCGTATCAACCTAAGCCTGGTCGTCAACGTTTCCCTGTTGTTTTCCATTGTCAGTATGCTGATCACGGGCTCGGCCATCTCGCTGCTGCCCATGCTGGCGGCGGCGGTTCTCAAGGCGATGGGGCAGGGAGTCGGGCAGGTGGCGCTGCAATCGCAGGCCATCAAAAGCGCGGATGAAAGCAAGGTGGGCGCGGCGACCAGCACCATGTATATCGGCAGCGACCTGGGCAATACGCTGGGTCCGGCGGTAGGCGGACTGCTGTCCAAGCAGTACGGGTATCAGGTGATGATGTACAGCAGCGTAGTCATTTCGCTTGGGTTTATCCTGGTGTTCAATCTGTATCAGCACGGCAAAGTAAAGCAGAAGTAAGGGACACGCATGCCAAAAGAGATCGGCCGCGACCTGACACAGGGCAGCGTTCCGGCGCAGCTCATACGGTTTTCCTTTCCGTTTATGATTTCCAACGCGCTTCAAACCATGTACGGCATGGTGGATATGCTGGTGGTGGGCAATTATGTGGGCGAAGCGGGGCTTTCCGCAGTCAACAACGCCAGTATGCTGATCCTCCTGATGATGACGCTTTGCATGGGCTTTTCCGTGAGCGGGCAGATTTACGTATCCCAGCTTTTCGGAGCGCAGAAAAAAGAAGAAATTAACCGTGCGATCGGCACGCTGTTCACCATGCTGATGGCGTTTGCGGCGCTTACGACGCTGGTATCCCTGACGCTGGCGGGTCCGATGCTGAGGCTGCTGCACGTGCCTGCAGAGGCTATGCCCATGGCAAAGGATTATACAATGATCTGCGGCGGCGGCATTGTTTTTTCGTACTGCTACAATATGATCACATCCGTTCTGAAGGGCATGGGCGAATCCGCCCGTCCTCTGCTGTTCATTGCCATTGCTTCCGTCGTGAACATTGTGCTGGACCTGCTGCTCGTAGGCGGGCTGGGCTGGGGCGCGGCGGGCGCGGCCTGGGCGACAATCATCGGCCAAACCGCAAGCTTCCTTTTCTCACTGGTCTTCCTGTACCGCCGGAAGGAATCCTTCGGATTCGATTTCAAGCTTCGCAGCTTCCGACCTGCGCCGGAGGCTGTGCGCGTCTATTTCCGGCTGGGAATTCCCTATGCGATACAGATGAGCGCGCTGAGCATCTCCATGCTGTTCGTCAACGGCCTCATCAATACATACGGCAGCGTATCCTGCTCGGCGGCCTTTGGGGTTTCCAACAAAATCCAGCATCTGCCGGATATCCTTTCCCGCTCCATCGGCATGGTCACCAGCAGCATGGTGGGGCAAAATCTGGCGGCGGGCAAGGTGCAACGCGCCAAAAAAACTGTGCACGTCGGCCTGTATGTCACCACGGGCCTGTACCTTATCATGGGCTTGATCGTGCTGCTGTTCTCGCAGGAGCTGTTTGGGATGTTCACCGGAGAGGAAAGTGTGCTGCGTTTTGCGTGGAGCTGCGCAGTCTGTATGGTAATCAGCTTCCCCGCGCACGCAATGATGAAGCCGACCAACGCGTTTGTGCAGGGGATCGGCAATGCCCGCTTCTCCCTGGTTATCGCCCTGCTGGACGGGGTTGTGGCGCGCATATCGCTTAGCTGGCTGCTGGGCGTGGTGCTTGGCCAGAGCTTTTTTGGATCGACGCTGAGCATGGGCGATATGGGACGCCCGTTCGGTTTCTTTTTGGGCTATAACCTTGCCACATATTTTACCGCGGTACCGGCCACGGTCTACTTCTTTTCGGAGCGCTGGCGTAAGCGCGCGCTGCTGGTGTAGCGAGGGGACGGGACCGGCTGTCCATACGCTGACGCAAGCATACGCGGGACGTATTCCATGCCGTATGCGATCGTTTGATTGCGGCAGACAGAATAAATTTTAGCCGCGGCATCTCTGTGCGAGGAAAAACGGCGTGCCGACGCAGAATATAAAGAGGAAAGAAAACCGCCCGCGCCCATTTCGGCGGCCCATTCCGGGGCGGGCTGTTTTCGCGACGTTCCGAACGGTGCGGCGGCCTGCCTGCGTACTCAACTAAACAGAACGGGCGTATGAATACCATGAACCAAAACAAACTCCTGAGCGGGATGCTGGATATCGGCGAGGAAATGCTGCGCTGCGGGGCCGAGATCAGCCGGGTGGAGGACACGGTGGAGCGCATCGGGCTGGCCTACGGGCTGGAACGGGTGGATGTGTTCACCATCACCTCCAGCATCGTGGTGACGGCGCGGCTTAACGCCGAGGAAACGCTGACGCAGACGCGGCGCATCCGCACGCGCGCCGTGGATCTGGAGCGGCTTAACCGGCTGAACGCCCTGTCCCGCGATATCTGCCGGACCAAGCCCGACGCGGAGACCATGAAGGCGCAGCTTCAGGCCATCCTTGTCAAGCGGGCGTATCCGGCGTGGCTGTTGTACGCGGCGTCCGCGCTGATCGCGGGCGCGTTTACCGCGTTTTTCGGCGGCTCGCTCAGGGACGCGCTGGTATCCGCCGTGATCGGCGTGCTGCTGAAAAAGCTGATGATGCTTTCCATCCGCTTCCGCTTGAACAGCGTCGTGTCCAACGTCCTGCTCTCCTTTGCGGGCGGCGCCGCGGCGCTGCTGGCCCTGCGGCTGGGAATCTGCGACAGCTATGCCAAAACGGTCATCGGTGACATCATGCTGCTGATCCCGGGCATCACGCTGACCGACGCGCTTCGGGATATGTTCTACGGCGACCTGATTTCCAGCATCCAGCGGCTTTGCGAGGCGCTGCTGTTTTCGTCGGCGATCGCGTTCGGGTTCGTGCTGGCAAGGCGGGTGATCGGATGAGCTTCGTGCAGACGTGGGTTGTGCCGGTCGGCTGCGCCGGGCTCGGTACGCTGGGATTTTCGATTTTATTCCACGTGGAGAAAAGGCACCTGTTCTTTTCCACGCTGGGCGGCGCGGTCGCGTGGGCGGGGTATCTCGTCTTCTTTCAGTGGCTTGGCAACCTGTACGCCGCCTATACGCTGGCTGCGATCGTCGCGGCGGTTTACGCGCATCTGATGGCCCGCGTGCTGAAGACGCCCGCCACGCTGTTCGCGCTTCCGGCCACCATCCCGATGATCCCCGGCGAAGCGTTTTTTGAAACGATGCAGTTTGCGCTGCTGGGCGACTGGGCGAATTTCACAGCCATGGGCGTGCGTACGCTGGGCATGGCCGCGGCCATCGCCATCGGGCTGACCGTGGGCGGCATGGCCGACCGGCTGTATGTGTTCGCGGTGAATACGCGCCGCAGGAGCGGCACGTAGGAAGAAACGGTGTGAATTGCCAGGCAGGATGATAAGTAGAACCCCCTCGGCCCATCGCGGACCGAGGGGGTTCTACTTGTTCTTCCGGTTCTACAGATACTGCGTCCTGTCCTGCCCCGCCTGGTAAATCATCGAAAGCTCACCGGCCTGCAGGCGGCCGCCTGCGCTGTCGTACCGCGGCGCAAGCGCCTTGGCCGTTTCGATGAATGCCTGCATGGAGCCCGCTTCCCGGCCGGCGCACAGGCACAGGCACGCGATATCGTCGCCGTAGACGCGCTGCTCGCAGTGAACGTTCATCCCGTTCCATTCCTCCCAGGGCTTGCTGCTCCACAGCGCGATAAAGCCGCGCTTCTTCCGCAGGAAAATCCAGCCGCCGTCCGTGACAACCTCGTCGAAGCGGCACTGCGGGCAATAGAGATGGATATAGTGGATGGGGTGGATCGCGGGGATGCGGTAGATCATACCCAGCAGGCCGCCCTGCTGCTTCAGCGCGGGCATAACGCCGTTGCCGTGCCAGTAGCCGGGGCGCATGTCGCCGCCCTCGGAGGCGGAGCCCGGGTGGCTGATAAAAACCGCCGCTTCGCCGTCGAGCGCCGCGTGCCACATATGCTGCTGGTATCCGTATATGCCGGGCTGGAAACAGGTGGTGCCGTGGAAGCGCTCGTTGAACGATTTGGTATAGCTGTGGGAGGCCGTATCGGCATCCGCCTGCAGCGTTACGTTTTCCCAGCGTCCGAAGGGCTCCCGGGGAGACGCGACGCTCGTCAGGCACCAGTCCTCGTGCTTCTCCAATAGAATTCTGGCGTTGCCGGTCGTATAGCTGGTGGATACGGGCTGCTCCATCAGCGGGATCAGCCCGTCCGGGATCCGGTAGCCGCTGCTTGCGTAAAAGCCCAGCCAGCCCTCGCCGTACTCGTAGGGGAGCGACGGATTGATCAGGTTCATCAGCGCCATCGCGCCCTGCGCGAACGGGAAAAGCACGTTGCGGTATACCCGCCCCATCGGCGCGATGATGCCGTTTTGATAGGTGTGCAGCGCCAGCATCGACAGCAGCCTGTCCGTGATCCTCGCCGCGCGGGCGGAGATGGCGGGCTCGGAATAATCCACCACGTTGATCAGCGCCGCGAAGGTGACGCACATGTAAACCGTGCTCAGGAATTCCTCGAAGCCGTAGGCTTCGACGTCCTCCAGCCATTCCAGCACCCTGGCCCGGCCCCAGGCGTGCAGCTCGCGGCCCGTCATATGCGCCAGCGTGAACGTGTCGTCGGGGTACATTTCGCCCGCGGCCATGGCGCTGGAATAAAACATCAGGCTGTGGTTCTCGCTCCAGAAGCACATGCCGTCGGAGCCGTCCATATCCATCCAGTAGCGGTAGCCGAGCATCGCGGACCGTACGCGTTCCTTCAGCGCGCCCTCCACCGGATAGTTATGGAGGTAACGGACCAGCCCGCACATCAGGAAATCGGAGCAGTCCACCCGGATCTCGATCAGCCGGAGCATGTCCTGAAGCAGGGCGTCGTCGTCCACGGAGGTATCCCCCAGATATTTTCTGGCCAGGATGTTTGCGATCGGGAAGCCGAACTTGCCGCCGCGGTTCAGGCTTTCGACGTCCGCGATACGCCGGAAAATAAGCCGCAGGTTCTCCTCCCGCGAAACGGGCGGATCCACGTATTGGGGCATAATCCGTTCCGTCCGCTCAAACGGACGGACAAGCTCCGCCCTGCCGGCTTTCACCCGGAGCGTGACATAGCTTTCCCCGTCCGCAAGCGGAATTTCCCGCATGCCGGACGCCGGATGCCACTGCGTGGGGAGCTTGCTCTTGGCGTAGTCCACGTCCCCCTGCCGGTACGTAAACGCCGTCCCCTCCGGCGCCGCCTGGCCGAACACAAGGCTTTGCTCCGTGAGCCGGGCGCCGTCCAAAAACGCCCGGGCGGCGTATACCGTATCGGCAAAAGCCGCGTCGGGCAGCGTCACGCGGATCGTGCCGGCCATGCCCGGCAGCTGCAGGCCGACCACGCTTCGCGTATCGCGGACGCCCAGATTTTCGCACGCCAGATACACCGGGTTTTGCCCCGCCCGAAGCTTCAGCTCCAATTCCTGCCGGGAGATCGGCTTGTACACGGGGCTTGCGATGCCGCCGGCGTACGAGCCGTTGCAGTATACGTCCACCGCGGCGTAGGACCAGAGCACGGCCCGCACCGTCATGGCTTCCGGCGCGATCAGCACGGCGGCCGCGTCGAAGGCGACGCGGTGCATCGTGGAATAGAAGGTGGACAGGTTGACGAAGCTGTCCCCATAGTTGTAGTAATAGCGCCACGGCATGCCCAGGCGGCTGCTCTCCCCGGCGGCGATGCGCCCTGCGTTCTCCACCGGCTCGTGCTTTGCGATCACGGTTCGCAGGTACGCCTCGTGGCGCAGCTGATCCCCGTGCTTTGTTTCGTCCGAAAATACAACGGCTTTCGGCCCGGATACCATATAGTTCGTTACAAAATCCTGCCGATCCAGTTTCCAATCGCTCATACGATCGTTCCTTTCCGATCCGGATTATCCCTTGACCGCTCCGGCGGTCATGCCGCTCATGAAGAAGCGGCTGAAGAAGCAGAACACGAGAATAATCGGCACAACGGATATCGTCGCGCCGGCAAACATGATATTCCATGCCGCCGTGCCGTCCCCTGCATTTTTCAGCATGTTGACGCCGACGGTCAGCGGGCGCAGCTTGTCGTTGGTCATGGTGAAAACCATCGGCAGGATGTACTCGTTCCAGCCCTGGCGGAACGACAGGATGGCGATCGTCGCCATCACCGGCTTGAGCATGGGGACGATGATGCGGTAATAGATCTGGAAGAAGCTGCAACCGTCGATCTTGGCCGCCTCGTCCAGCTCGCGCGGGATGGAGCTAACAAAGCCGCGGACCAGGAAAATGTACATCGCCTGGCCGCCGCCCGCCGAGAAGATCACCACGGCCCACAGCGATTTGTTGATCTTCAGCTTGATCGCCAGCTCATACAGGGGCCGCAGGGAAACCGAGCCCACGTTGATGAACATGAACGCGACGAACAGCATGTAAATCGCTTCCTTGCCCCAGAACTTTTTCCGGGAGAACACATACCCGGCCATGGTGGCGTTGAACAGCGAAATGAACATCACGCCGAGGCTGAGCATCACGCTGTTGCGGGTGTAAACCGCGAAATTCGCCTGGTTCCAGGCTTCGATATAATTTTCGATAATCCATTTGGAAGGAAATATGTTGGAGCCGCCGATGAGCAATTCGCTGTTTTCCTTGAAGGAGCCGAATACCACGTAGAGCACGGGAAAAATCGTGACGGCCGCGAAAAACAGCAGAAGGATAAAAAGGAGCACGCGGATTATCCTTTGCGTTGCGGAATAGACAACGCCTGTTTTCTTTCCTGTCAAAACATTCATCATTCTTTTTCCCTCACACCACGTCGTCCAGTTTTTTGGATACGAGCAGATAGATGCCGGTCACGGAGCCGACGATCACCGCGGCCATAAGGCTCAGGAGCGCGCCGTAGCCGATCTGCGCCTGCGTGCCGGCCTGCGTGCCGAAGATCAGCTTGTATATGTACAGGAACATCACCATCGACCGGTTGCCCGGGCCGCCGTTGGTCAGTACCATGATCGCTTCGTAGTCCTTGAACGCGCTTGTGATCGCAAGCAGCAGCACGACCTTGAGAACGGGCGAGAGCATCGGAAGGGTAATCCGAAAGAAGGTCTGCACGCCGCTGGCGCCGTCGATTTTTGCGCTTTCGTACACGTCCTCCGGAATGCTGGTCATGCCGGTGATGAAGTACAGCATGTAATTGCCGAAGCCGCCCCACACCGCCAGGATCGTAACGGCGGCCATGACCACGGATTGGGTTGTCAGCCATCCGATGGGCTTTACGATAATGCCCAGGTTTTTCAGCAGCGCGTTTAGGATGCCGTTGCCGGTGGCGAAGATAAACGTGAAGATCATGCCGGAAATTGCGGTGGAGATTACGGTCGGCATAAAATAAACGCCGCGGAAGAATGCCGAGCCCCGCAGCCGCTGGTTGAGCAGCACGGCCACCACCAGCGCCAGCGGAAGAATAAAGATCAGCTTGTAAAACGCGTACTCGAACGTGTGCATCACGCTGGCCCAGAAGGTGGCGTCGGACAGCATGCGCGAAAAATTTCTCGTGCCGGTATACACGGCCCGAAATCCGTTGTAGTCATAACAGATGTAGCGGAATATCCATATAAACGGGTATATGGAGCATACGGCCAGAAAAAAGACTGCCGGCGTAAGCATAAGCGTTGCGGAAATGCCGTTGTGCTCTTTCATGCCCCTGCGATACCGCACAACATGGTTACCCTGGTTCATAGGATCATCCCTTTCCGGAGCCGGCGGGCGGCAAAGCCCGCAGGACGCCCTGTCACAATATTGGCGGGTAAACGGCGGAGATACCGGACCCCCAGGCAAGAATAGAATACCATACAACGGAGAAAAGCTGTTCGCACGGCTTTGCGCACCTCGCTACGAACAGCTTCTCTCCGGTTAAGGGTCTATCCGTTGCGTCGGGTCGGACGCTTCGGTTCGGGTTTATTTATCCAGGTAGGTAGCGGTGCCCGCCGAGGGATGCAGAGGATCGTAGTCGGCGATCACGAGGCGCTGCACGGTGCCGCTGGCGATATCATCCTCATAGGCCTGATTGTAACGGGTGTTCAGGTCCTCGATGGCTTCGTCGACATCGACATAGCCCATGATGGCGTTCCAGAGCACGGTGCGGTAGTTGTCGCCGGTCAGGTTGATCGTGGGTACGGCCGGGTAAACCGATTCGTAATCCAGAAGCGAGAAGTCCGCAAGGCGGCCGATCTTCGTTTTGTCGATGACGCCGTCCATGTAGGAGCTGATCGGCAGGCAGTAGCCGCCTTCCAGATAGCCCTTCAGGAATTCCTCGGACTGGAAGTACTGGATGACCTTCCACGCGGCATCCTGATTGGCGGAGGAGGACAGGATCGCGTAGCCCTTGGACGGGGTGGTCTGCAGCGCGCCCTTGACTTCGCCGTCAAGCGACGGAACCTCGGCTACGCCCCACTCGAACGCGGTGATCGGGAGCTGCTCGGTGAATACGCCCGCTTCCTGGGAAGCGTTGCCCCACAGGGCGAAGGCGCCGTTTTGGAACAGCGCGCGCATGTTGTCGACGCCCTGCTGATCCGGATATGCGATATCCTCTTCGAAGAAGCGGCGGCCTTTTTCCAGGATCGGCTTGTAGCCGGAGAAATCGAATACGCCGTTGACATAGTCGTAATAGTAGATGCCGGAAACCTGCGCGATCATCTCCAGCTGGCGCTCAAAGGGCGAGGAGGAGGTGAAGCCGATGCCGTAGTACGCGCCGTCGCCGTCTTCGGTGATCTTTTTCGCCATTTCGATGTACTCGTCAAGCGTGCTGGGGATTTCGGTGAAGCCGCTCTTTTCCAGCAGTTCCTTGTTGTACTCGATGCGGACGCCGGAACGCATGCCGGAGTACACCCAGTAGATGTCGTCGCCGATGGCGTTGAGACCCTCGTAGGCGTGCTCATACGGCTCGTTGACCAGCTGGAAGGTTTCATCCGCCGCAATATAGTCGCTCAGGGAAACCAGCATGCCGTTGTCCACGAAGTTTTTCAGCGTGATGCTCGGGCCGACGATATCCGGCGCCGTGCCGCCCTGATAGGCGAGCAGAACCTGATTCTCGTACTCGTCCGTGATGACCTGCATGTCGATCTGGATGTTGTCCGTGTTCTCGTTGTTGTATTTCTCGATCATTTCGTTCATGTATTCAGCGTCGTGCCTGTCGTTCGTCCAGTAGGTGACGACCGTCTTACCCTCGGCCATAGCCGGTATTGCGCTGAAAACGGACACCAGGACCATAATCAATGCAACGATAAGACTCAGTTTCTTGTTGACCATAGTGCAAATCCCTCCTGTTTTGTTTTCACCGGGGTTTATTCTACCGAATCCGCCCCGATCTTTCCTGTTCTCTTTTTATACTAAATAATGGCTTGAATTCAACCACATATTCCATGGCAAATGTAACACATTCCATGATTGCGAATCCGGTTCTTTTGGCATGCGGCCGCGTCCGCTTCAATTGTCTTACCGGATATCCTATGCTATAATACTAATTCAAACCTTTAGCGCATGCTGCCTTACTTCGTCTTTTCGCCGTGGCCTTTGCCGAGAAACCTTGACATAGCCCCACGTCAAGCTGGCCGAAACCGGACCGTCCGGACAGGACGGGGGAGCAGGGCTTGCAGCTTTATTCTTTTCATGCAGGGACGGGGGGTGGCTTGATGATGGACCGGTTTCCGCTGCGCGTGCTGATTGCCGACGACGAAGCCGCGATCCGAAGCGGCCTGACGGAGGCAATCAACTGGAGCTTTTACAACGCGCAGATCATCGGCGCCGCGGAAAACGGCCAAACGGCGCTTTCCATGATTCTGAAATACAAACCCGAGCTTGCGGTGATCGATATCAAGATGCCGCTGATGGACGGCCTGGAGGTCATCCACAGGGCCGGCGAGGCCGGCGTCGATACCCGCTTTATCATCCTCAGCGGTTACGACGACTTTGCCCTGGCGCAGAAGGCGATCCGCTACGGGGCGTGCGCCTATTTTCTCAAACCGCTTAAAATCGGGGAGTTCGAGGACGAGCTTTCCCATCAGCTGCGCGAGATCTCGGCCCGGAAAAACCCGGGCGCCGTGGGTGCGAACGTGGAGGCGCTGCTGCGCAGCTCCCGCATCTTTTTCCTCAACCAGCTGATCGCAAACGAAATCCGCGGGGCGGAGGAGATTGAGCGTCGGGCCGCGCTGGTGGATCTCAGGTGGCTTTCGGAAAGCTGGTGCGTGATCGCCTGCTCGGCCGCGCTGCCCGCGGGGGAAGCGCTTTCCGCCTGCCTGAAAAGCGCCGCGCCGGTTTTAAACGCCGTCTATCCGGATATCCGGCACGAGGTGTTCCTGTACGGCGAGGATGTGCTGGTGTCCGCGGTGTGCGTGGACAAAGCCTCCTTTGCGCCCCTGCGCGCGGCGCTGACCGCCGCGATGGCGGACCTGAAGGCAAAGACCGGCTATCGCTTTTACGCGGGCGTTGGCAAGCTGATCCGCGGCGCCGGCCAGGCGGCCGTATCGTACGCGTCCGCCCTACGGGCGCTGTCCTACCACCTGTACGAGCAGCCCGGGGACGTTTACGACGATACGATTATCTGCCGCAAGGAGCCGTCCTTCAATCCGGATACGATTTCCTGCGAGCGCTTTGTAACCGCCATCGAGACTGCCGACACGGACGCGGTGCGGGGTCTGTGCCGCGCCTATGTGGATTCGCTGTTCTTCGTCGAGCTTCCTCCGCCGGATTTTCTGCGCGCGATGTGCTTGAGCCTCCTCTCCGCGGTCGGGGTGCAGCTGCGCGCCCGCCATCCGGATTATAATCCGCCGGGCACGGGCGGCATGGAAAACGTACGCAAGTGCAACACCGTCAGCGAGCTATGCCTATGGCTGGAGGACGGCATCCTGCTGCATGCCCGGCAATACCAGCAGATGAAGGAAAACGCCGATCCGGTCATCCGGCGCGCCAAGCAATACATTCACGATCATATCGACACCAACATCAAGGCGAAGGACATCGCCGCCATCGTCAACCTGAGCGAATCCTACTTCACCATCTATTTCAAGCAGAAAACCGGCTGGAGCTTCCGGGACTATGTGCTTGCCGCCCGTACGGATCTGGCCAAAGCGCTGCTCTCGGAAAACCGCCTGACCATCAGCGAGATCGCCGCCGCCACGGGCTATCAGGATTACCGCTCCCTGTCGCGGGCGTTCAAGAACGTGACCGGCTTCTCCCCGACCGGATATCAAAGCAAATGATACGAATGTTTAAAAAGGTCTGCCAATACTTCTACGCCGTCAAGCCGTCGCGCCATATCATGGTGAAGATTTGGCTGTCCACGGCGGCCGTCGTGCTGGCGTTCATCATCCTGATCATGGTGGGCGCGCAGTTCTTCTTCAACAATTACTACCTGGATACGGCGCTGGAGCGCGTCTCAAAGAACGTGCGCAGCACCGCGGAGACCATAAACGAATCGATCAACGCCGTGATCCGCCGCTTCGTCAGCATCGGCGGCACGCCCGACTTCAAAGACCTGATGCTTCGGATCCGTAGCGCCGATTCGTCGGCTTATACGGCGCTGAACAACGACCTGCAGGAAACGCTGTACGATCTGTCCACCTGCAGCTCGCTGATGAGCTCCGTTGTCATCACGTCCCGGCAGGGCTTGAATTACCATCTGCTGTCGCAGCGGCTTTCCGACGACAGATCCGGCTATACGCTGGGCTACGATGCGGCGGATATCAACGGCCTTTCGTTCCTGCCGGTCTGCGACAGCCCCGTGAAGGGCAAAAACAACGTGATCGCGATGGCGATCCCGCTGGCCTTTATGGGCGGCGACAGCCTGCTGACCATGGCGCCGGACGCGGCCTCCTCCATCGCCATCCTGTATCTGTTCCTGGATGCCGACGCCATCAACAACGCGCTGGCGCAGTACAGCGAGGATAAGAGCGACAGCGAATATCTGCTCAACAGCGCCGGAAGCGTGCTGAACGTTTCCGCGTACGACGATGTGTTTCTAAGCGCAGGGGAGACCGGCGGCGCGGAGGAGACCGGCGCGTACGATTTCGCGACCGTATCGGCGGGCGGATACGACACGATCCAGACCTTCCGCACCGGGGATCAGTGGATGCTGTGCACGCGGCTGGGCAGACGCGATCTGTTCCTCTCCGTTATGGTGTCCAGGGAAACGCTTCTGTCGCCGCTTGCGGAGCTGAAAAGCAATCTGGTGTTCGCCGGCGCCGCCATCGTGCTGATTGCGATTCTGGCCACGCTGTTTTCCGCCATTTTCCTGTCGGCGCCGCTGCGCAGGCTGACCGGCGTGGTCAAGACCATATCCGACGGCACCTATACCTCCGACAGCATGCTCCGGCAGCGCGACGAGATCGGCCAGCTGAGCGCGGCGATCGATACGATGTACCATACGATTCAAACCCAGATCGAGCAGATCTATGCCGAGCGCCGCGCCAAGTACAACGCCGAGGTGCGCCTGTTCACCGAGCAGATCAACCCGCATTTCCTCTATAACACGCTGGAGTTTATCAACCTCGAGGTGTATAACGGCCATGCGGAAAACGCGGCGCGCATGATCCAAAGTCTGGGCAGCTTCATGCACATCGGCCTCAGCCTGGGCGGCGACCAGATTCCGCTGAAAAGGAGCTGGAGCACGTACAGGCCTACATCACGATCATGAACCACCGTTTCAGCCACAATATTTGCTTCACCGCCGATATTCCGGAGGAGCTCCTCACCCGGCGCGTGCTGAAAATCATTCTGCAGCCACTTGTGGAAAACTCGATCCGGCACGGCTTTTTGCTGGAGGACAGCAATTCCTTCATCGAGATTCCCTCCATCCGCATCAAATGCTGCATGGAAAACGAACAGTTTGTGCTGTCCGTCGTCGATAACGGCATCGGCTTCAACGTAAAGGACGTATCGGAGATCATGCGCGGCAATCCCGATCCGCAGGCGCACCTCGGACTGAACAACGTGTACACCCGCCTGCGCCTGTTTTATGGGGACGAAACGGATATCACGCTGCAATCCATCCCCTATTACAGGAATACGGTGTCCATTCATATCCCGTACCGCTATACGGACGCGGAATACAGCGGCGAAAGGATGGACCGGCCGCTGTAAGTATATTTACTGATCAAATAGCATTGCGAGATTGAAAATCCCGTCCGGATCGAAACGGCCCTGATGCCGCCGGGCGGTCTTTATTTTGCGGCCGCGGGCTTGAGCATCGTCTTGTGGAGCACCGCCGTGCCGACGCCCAGGTTGATCACCCGGTATTTGCCGAAGGTTGCGGGAACCACTACGATGTCCAGCATGTTGAGCTCGAAATAATGCTTCGGGCTGCCGATGGATTCCACCCGCACCCGCTCGCCGTCCACCAGGGCGAGCACGTGGAAATCATCCGCCGTATCGTCCTCCATGGAGGTATCGAACACGAGGTTGCGCAGCGAAAAATACAGCAGCTCGTGCTCGCCGACGATCTTCTCGCACCAGCCCTTGCCCTCGCGCACCACGTCGCCGTGGTTGACCAGGTTCTCCGCCACGAATTCCGCGGTGCGCTCCCTGCGGATCACGTCCCGCCCCATGGCAAGGTGGATGGGCCGCGGCAGGCCGGTCTGCGGATCGATGCGCTGATAATCGTAGAGCTTGTAGGTATAGGAGCCGACGGTCAGGCTGCCGATCTCCAGAATAACCTGATTGCAGCCGGAGGCGTGCACCGTGCCCGCCGGAATCATCACCTGCGTGCCCGGCACAGAGGGCACCGCGTTGATGTACTGAGGATAATCGATGAGCTCGTGCGTGGTCTGCGCCCTGTCCGCCAGATCGAAAAACGCGTCGCAGGCGGCTTCGTCCTTAAAACCCAGATAGGTTTTGGCGCCCTGCGCCGTAACGCAGATATAATAGCTTTCGTCCTGCCGTCCCAGCTCGCTGTGGTGCTTCACCACATAGGCCTCGTCCGGATGGCACTGGATGGACATATTGCCGCTGGCGTGATAGGTGTCGTCGTAGTTGAACCGCACGGGGAAATAGCCGCCGAACGCCTCGAAGGCCCGCCTGCCCAGCAGCTTTTCTCCCATCGCCTGCACGTAGGTATAGAAGGGCACCTCGAACTCCGTGCCGTCGAAGGCCGCGGCCAGCGAAACCTCCATCGGGATCATGTCGAACACCCAGGCGCAGTTGCGCATCTCCCTGGGCAGGCTGCGCAGCCTGTGCACATAAAAGCCGCCCCACACGCCTTCCAGATACACCGGCCGGCACCGCAGGGGGGCGAGGTTCAGTTCCTCAAACAAATCCAGCAGAGCGGGATACGGCAGCATCTTCATCGCGGCCGGATCGTCCGCGAACAGATACAGATCCAGCGCGCCCTCGCGGATCAGCTGCCAGCGCAGCTCCAGCGCGGTTTCGAAATCCACGTAATAATTCCGGCGCATCAGCAGCCCGAAGGGGCGGGAATGGCTGGAGCCGTAGTTCGTCGCCAGCCCGTTTTTAAAGTTGATCGCCGTCTGGCGCGGGGAGATATCCGCCCATATCCGCAGGTCGTACAGCTTGCGCAGCCTGCCGCACAGGGCACCCATGCCGTACACGACCGTCGGCCGTCCGCCGGTTTGCAGCTCGCGCTCCAGCTGCCTAACCTTTTGCGCGTCCTGCAGCCCCTCGTATCCCTCCATGTAGCGGCGGCCGTAGAGCAGCACCGGATCGCGCTGCCGGTCGTCGGGCAGATAGGCGGAGAGCTTCGCATCCAGCGTTTCCTCGTCCAGCGCCAGCGTCCGGGCGTCGATCAGGCGCACGCCGGGAACGAACTGCTCCAGCTGCCGTGCCAGCGCTTCGATCTCCACGCCGGCGTAGCAGTCGATGCCCACGCGCGCGGAACCTTCGCCGATCCGTTTGGCAATCGCCTTCGCCACGGCCTGCGGGCCCTCCGTCAGCCCGTGCTTTACGCTCTGCGGGGCCTGGATGGGGTTGACCGCCTTCGGATCCACATACGGAAAGGGATGAAACATGAAACTCATACCGATCTCTCTTTTCTTTCTGGACTTGCTTAAAATTGCAGCCGGGGAATGATCCTGACGCACGCGCTCCGGCCCTGGCAGCTGTACCAGGCGGCGCCCAGCAGCGCCGCTTCGTCGGGGCGGCTGGATACCTCCCAGGGTACGGGCAGGTCAAGCGGCATCAGATCGGCGGATTTGGCGATCTGCCCGCCCAGCGCAAACTTATCGCAGTAGAGCCGCTTGAGCAGCGGGGTGAGGATGGCGGACAGGTGATCCGTGGTGACCTGAAACGCTTCCCGCGCCTTTGCTTCGCCGGCCCGGGCCCGCTCGGCAATCTCCTTGACGGATAATTTGTTGTCGTAATACCTGCGGATGGCCCGCGTGGATACGTAATCCTCGGCGATGCCGTCCAGATACGGGCAGCGCCACAGCGGCATGGCCGGCGTCTGGTTGTCCTCCACCATCACGAGGCCGCTGCGGATCCACGCAAAGCCAAGCCCCGTGCCCAGCATCACGCAGCAGGGGCTCTGCGCGCCCCGGAGCACGCCCCCGTGATATTCGCCCAGGATAAACGCCGTGGAATCGTGCAGGAAGATTACCGGGAGGCCCTCCCGCTCGAACGGAATGCGCAGGCTTTTTCCGTAGAGCGCGGGAAACTTGTGCTTCATGTGCGATACGCCGTTATCAAAATCGAAGGGGCCGGGCATGCTGACGCAGGCACCCGCGATGGGCCGGGCGCAGCGGGCCAGGCGGATGACCTCCCGGATCGTGGAAAAGATTTCCTCCGCGCTTCCGTCGGCGTTGGCTTCCATCTGCCCGATGCTGCCGGGCAGGAGCTTTCCCTCGCGGTTTGCGGCGGCATACTTGATGAAGCTGCCGCCGATGTCCATGACCAGCTGATACGCCTGTTCCATGCCTTACACCTCCGGATGATAAAAGCCGCCGAACGTGAGCAGCATCGGGCTGTCCGTAACAGGCAGGTTCTTCAGACAGCGGATTTCCCCACCCTCGCGGATGAGCATGCCGTCGGGCAGCGCATACACGGAGCCCTCCGACAAATCGATGAGCAGGGGAGGGTCTTTGACTCCGGCAAGGGAGAAGCTGACCGTGCTTTCGTAGGTTTCGCGCATCAGGTCCACGGCGTTCCAGTAGGCCAGCGCCGTACCGGCCCCGGACCGGAAGCCCAGCGAAACGAATTCGCTTCCGGAGAGGTCCTTTTCAAAAACGCTCGGGGAAT
>Ga0116164_10000585_pt1 | contig 31091 bp, 30 predicted proteins | sample AD_UKC109_MetaG_FD_89888 | JGI IMG/M metagenome (GOLD analysis project Ga0116164, IMG submission 89888) | Active sludge microbial communities of municipal wastewater-treating anaerobic digesters from Hong Kong - AD_UKC109_MetaG | ecosystem: Engineered > Bioreactor > Anaerobic > Digestate... | reverse complement strand
CCTGCATAATACTGCGTCACTGTTACACCGTCAAATCCATCCTTTAGGTCTGTCAAAAATATCGTGACCTTGTTCTGGCCCTTGTAATCAGGAAGATCGCTGAAGTTCTCCGACTCGACAGGGAAGACAAAATCATCGAAGGCATCCATTATCTCATCGACCTCTGTTTGGGTGATATGAGTGCCCCATTCCGCATCCTCCACATACACATAACAGTGCTCACCCACAGCACGACAGGTTGCGGCCACTTGTATCCAAGTATCAAGATTCGGACCCGATAGGACCCAGAACGTCTCCGTATCATTAACCTCGTCGGGTGCAGTATCGATATCATAAGGGTTAAGAGCATCGGCAAGATTATCGCCAATCAAATTTGGATAGAGTTTTGATATCACCTGCTGATAGTCCCAAACCTTGTCTGTCCCATCAATTGCAATGCAATCAGAATCCAATATAGCTGTTTCATCCCTCTCAATCGAGGACAACAGCCCAGGAAGCATGGCAACAATCAGAATCAGTACTATTGATAAACACGTTATCTTTTTCATTTTATCCTCCACTATAATTGTAATAGCAAAAAAGATTTGATTTTTCTATTTAATAATGTTATGTTTTTTTTGTACAGAATTGTATATAAAGATAGGCAATAATAGTAATAAATATATAAAAAATGATTTAAATCTCAAAAATAAGAATATTAATGGAGAGTATCATTTCTTTTTAACAGATAAAGTTTTTTCAACTCCGATTGTCCGAAACTATCTTTCCCCTCTCGCATGGTTCTATGACCATGTTTGCATTTGGATACTTTCTTTCGAACTGCCTACCCTGATGGTACCTGTCCAGAAACATGGCCAATGCGGCGACCTCCGAATGGGGTTGATTTCCCACCGCCAGATTGTAATCGGAGACCTTGTAAACCTCCGGGGGCACCTTCTCGGCCCCCACGACCACGCAGATGTCCTCTTTCAAGGCCCTGATCTCTTCCATCTTCTCCTCAAAGGGCACGCCGTACATCGTGAGATGCACAACCTTTCCTTCAAAGGACCTGAGAAAAGACCTCCAGTTCCCGTGCGCAACCTGAAAATCACCGCCCCAGGAATCCACTACCGATTCTATGTTCTTCTCGATCTTGGTGTCCTCCTCGTTTATTATGATCCTGTCCGCCCCGAACGCCCTGGCCACAAGAGCGACGTGGGTTGTTATCCTTTTGTCCCGTTGCGGTCGATGTCCTATCCTAAGAATCGTTATCATGTGATAGAATTTATTGGATCAATATAAGACATTTTCTAAAAGCTTTGGAGATTTATAGATAGTTTTATATTTTTTAGATTGATAATCAGTCAGTAGTGATCTGATGGCAAGAACGGTAAAGGACCCCGAGGAAAGAAGGAACGAGATCCTCGATGCGGCTGAAGAACTGTTTGTAACCAAAGGATATGAAGCCACATCAATAAAGGACATCATAAAAAAGATCGATGTAGCACACGGCTTGTTCTATTATTATTTCAGTTCGAAGGAGGATGTGTTGAACTCCATCGTTATCAGGTATTGGGACACCATATCAAAAAGGCTCTCCGAGATCGCATGCGATGAGAACAAGGGACCTGTCGAGAAGATAGAAGAGATGTTCCTTGAGGGCGTTCTCATGAAAAAAGAGAGAATGGACATCCTCAGCAATGTTCTAAGGACGGACAATCCTTTGTTCATGAACAAGATCATCAGGTATGGGATAGACATGTTCGTGCCAATACTGGTAGTGCCTGTGAAGGAGGGGATAAGACAGGGCATATTCCATGTGGACTATCCGGAATATGTTCTCGAGATGCATTTCATAGGCAGCAGCTACTCATTCGATGTGCATTCACTTAGGGAGGGTTTCGACCAGTATAAGATCAAGCTGATACTGATGTTCGATATGCTCGAAAGGATGCTTGGGGCCAAGGATGGCACGTTCAACAATATCAAGTCCATAATGGGCTCCATGGTGGACGAGATAATAGAAAAGTACTATTCTGATTTCCTGAACAAATGATATATTTGCCATTTGTCCAGAATAGGGGGAGCATAGGGGTTTATTTATAAAGAATTCCATTATGATAATGTATATCCACAATGAACAACAAATACGAAGGTTGGAAATATCAATGATAAGGATCAATGAGGATTATTGTAAAGGTTGCGGATACTGCATATTGGCCTGCCCAACCAAGGCCCTTAAAAAGTCGAATAAGCTCAATTCCAGGGGTATCGAAGTGCCCTTAATGGAACAAGAGAAATGTAACAAATGCCATTTGTGCGAACTTTCTTGTCCAGATTTTGCCATAATAGTGGAGGAGGAATGAGAATGGACGTTCATGATGCTCTTGGACCTGACGAACAGTTCATACAGGGGGATAAGGCATGTGTATATGGTGCCTTGATAGCGGGATGCAGTTTCTTTGCAGGATATCCCATCACGCCAGCCACTGAGATCTCAGAGGAGATGTCGCGCCTGCTCCCCAAGATAGGGGGGGTATTCATGCAGATGGAGGATGAGATAGCGTCGATGGGGGCCATTATCGGCGCCTCTTGGACTGGAAGGAAGACGATGACCGCCACCTCCGGTCCAGGATTCTCACTCATGCAGGAGAACATAGGATATGCCGTGATGACAGAGACTCCCTGTGTCATCGTTGATGTACAGAGAGGTGGACCATCAACGGGCCAGCCCACAAAACCGTCGCAGGGGGATGTGATGCAGGCAAGGTACGGGTCGCATGGTGACTATGAGATAATAGTCCTGTGCCCTTCCACCGTGCAGGAAGCGCTAGAGCTTTCGATCAGGGCATTCAATCTCTCGGAAAAGTACAGGGTTCCCGTAATCATGCTGATGGAGGAGTCATTGGGACATATGAGGGAAAAGATAAGGATACCCCATGACATACTCATAGTGAACAGGGACACGGTCGACATATCATATTCCCATTACAAGCCGTTCAGGACCGGATACATGCACGCCACAAAGATACCTGAATTCGCCCCGTTCGGATCTGGATACAAGACCTTCATCACGGGACTTACCCACGATGAGGATGGATTCCCGTCGCCAAACGATGTCAAGGTGCACGCCGAACTTATCGAGAGGCTGTCAGAGAAGATAACAGAGAACATAGACGACATATTCTATGCTGACACCAAGTACCTGGAGTATGCCGATACTGTCGTCATATCCTACGGAATCGCCGCCAGGCCATCGCTCTCAGCGGTCAACAGGGCCCAGAGGACGGACAGGAACGTTGCATTCGTCAATCTAAACACATTATGGCCGTTCAACTACGAGTTTATCGCAGACCTCTCGAAACAAGTCGAAAGGATAATCGTTGTTGAGATGAACATGGGAATGATCTACCACAAGATCCGTGAGGCGGCAGAGGGAAGGTGCGACGTCAAGCTACTGAGGGTCGTCGGTGGGGGAGTACCCACGCCCAAAGAGATACTAGAGTTGATAAAATGATATCCAATCAGGAGATATTCGACAAATACATCAGAAAGAACATGATGCCCACCATCCTATGCTCGGGCTGCGGCAACGGCATAGTCCTCAACTCCATACTTAGGGCGATAGACGAGCTCGGTAAGGACATAGACAAGATGGTGTTCGTCTCCGGCATTGGTTGCTCTTCCAGGTTGAACTCATACATAAAGGCCGACGGATTGCATACCACCCATGGCAGGCCTATCGCATTTGCCACGGGGATCAAGGCCGCCAACCCCGACCTTGACGTGGTGGTGTTCACCGGCGATGGTGACTGCGCAGGGATAGGGGGGAATCACTTCATACACGGTATCAGGCGCAACATAGACCTGACGGTCATAGCACTCAACAATTACAATTATGGGATGACGGGGGGACAAGCTTCGCCCACCACGCCGTATGAGAGCATTACGACCACGACCCAATACGAATCGTTCGAACATCCCTTCGACCTCTCCAAACTGGCAATGGCTGCAGGCGCGCCTTTCGTGGCCAGATGGACCATGGCCCACCCGCTTCAGCTGTTAAAGACCATCAAGAAGGGGCTGGCTGTGAAGGGATTCTCTTTCATAGAGGTCCTGACCGCATGCCCAACGTCCTATTGGAGGAAGAATCACATCAGGGACACCGAGAGCATGTACAGATGGTACAAGGAAAACACGGTCAGCGCAAAGAGATCGGAAAACGAACCTGAAAAGATAGTCATAGGGGAACTCCAGCACCTGGACAAGAAGGAATGGACGGAACAATGGACAGAACTCGTCGAGAGGGTGTCCCTATGAGAAGGGAGATAAGGATAAGCGGCAGCGGAGGCCAGGGGATCATCATGGCAGGATACCTTCTTGGGAAGGCGGCCACAATATACGATGGAAAGATAGCCACACAAGTCCAATCCTACGGCCCCGAGGCCAGGGGCGGGGCCTCAAGGGCCGAGGTCATAATATCTGACGACGATGTCTATTATCCCTATATCCAGATGGCGGACGTGTTCATATCCCTGTCCCAGCTGGGATATGAAAAGTACAGAAGGGACGTAAAGAAGGACTCGATGACCTTCATAGACCCTGTCTTTGTAAGTCCCGTGAATAACAACTGCCTCAAGATTCCTGCCACAACAGAGGCAATCGAGCTTGGGTCAAAGATAGTGACGAACATGGTCATGCTGGGCGCTGTGGCGGAAATCACCAAGGTCGTGACGATCGAGGCTCTGGAGAAGTCAATAAGGAGCTCATTGCAGGAAAGGCTTCAAAAGATCAATATCGACGCGCTAAGAAGGGGCAGGGAGATAGGAATCGAAATGATGGAAAGTCAGAAGATGGAAATGGGAGATTAGTGGGTGCCTAGGATGTCTGAACAGTGTCACTTCGGTCCGCTAGATGGAATGAGCGATGATGAAATAAAGGAAATACTCAAAAATACAGAGACCGTGGCCATAATCGGCGCTTCCGACGACCCTTCAAGGGCATCGTATGACATAATGAGATTTCTAATAGAAAAGGGCTACAACGTGTATCCCGTGAATCCCAATCACAGTTCCATAATGGGGCGCGATTGCGTGCCGGACCTGAGGGGGATAGGTGAAAGGATAGACCTTGTCAACGTTTTTAGGAATCCTAAATATCTGGGACCGATAATCAGTGACTCGATAGACATAGGGGCGAGGTGCGTATGGCTGCAGATGGGCGTCGTTAACAGGGAAGCCTACGACACGTCCATGGAAGCCGGCCTGTGCACTGTCATGAACAGGTGTATCAAGGTCGAGTACAGACGCCTCATGTATACTTAACATGGTTCTATCGTCTGGGGCGGTTTGTGGGACACGAAGTATGATACGGCCACGACATCCTCTATCTCGTTCGTTATCCTCGTGCTTATCCTCTCAATGAGGTCCCATGGCAGTTCGACAAAGTTTGCAGTCATGGCATCTATGGACTGTACCACGCGGAGACCCACGAATCTGCCGTACTTCCTTTGGTCCCCCACGACCCCAACGACCCTGTCCTCAAAGAGGACGGCGAACGATTGCCAGACGTTGTCATAGATGCCCGCCTTCCTAAGCTCCTCGTCCAGTATGTATGATGCTTCCCTGACTATGTCGATGTTCACATCGTTGACAGGCCCGGTTATCCTTACCGCAAGCCCCGGACCGGGAAATGGATGCTGGAACACTATCTCGTCGGACATTTCCAGCTTCTTGCCAAGTATGCGGACCTCGTCCTTGTAAAGGTCCCTCAACGGTTCGATAAGCCCCTCGAAATCAAGTTCTTCAGGAAGCCCTCCCACGTTATGGTGTGATTTTATGACATCCGCGTTCTTTGTAGAACCGCTCTCGATGACATCGGGATATATCGTGCCTTGTATCAAGTACCTTGCACCAATGCTCCTGGCCTCCTCCTCAAAGACCTTGATGAACTCGTTGCCTATTATCTTCCTTTTGCGCTCCGGGTCCACCACACCATCCAGTTTTTCAAAGAATCTGTCCTTTGCATCGACTATCTTGAGATTGAGAATGTTCTCGAACTTCTCCTTCACGAACTCCCTCTCGTTCTTTCTCAGCAACCCGTGGTCAACGAAGACCGCAAAGAGATTTTTGCCTAGCGCCTTTGCAGTTAGGGTGGCGCACACAGACGAATCGACACCCCCTGATAGTGCGATGATCGCCTTTTCGTCCCCGACCTCTTCCTTTATCTTCGCGATCGAGTTTTCTATGAAGTCCTCGATGTTCCAGTCCCTGGATATGCCATTTAATTCCAGAAAGTTGTCAAGTATCTTGAGACCGTTCTTGGTGTGATTGACCTCAGGATGGAACTGGAAGGCGTATATGTTCTTTGAAACATGCTTTATTGCTGCAGGGGCGCGGTCAGAGGTGGCTATGACCTTGAAGTCCTCCGGCACCTTGTCAAGAGAGTCCCCATGGCTCATCCAGACCCTCTGTTCACCCTCAAGCCCCTTGAAGATGGGGTCCTCGGCGGTCCTCATGATGGAGATCCCATATTCCTTGTTGCCCCTTGACACCTTGCCGCCCATATTGTGCACGAGCAGGTGCATCCCATAGCATATGCCAAGGGTGGGTATGTCATTCTCCACTATGGCCTTCAGAAGCTTGTCATTCGTGGGCGCCCCTTCATCGTATACGCTGGAGGGCCCGCCCGATAGTATAACCGCATCAAAGTGAAGGTCCTCTGGAGCAACCATCCCTGCTTCCATGACCTCTGAGAATACATTGAGTTGCCTTATCCTTCTGGCAATCAAATGAGTATATTGACTTCCAAAATCGACCACTAATACTGAACCCATTTAACCACGTATATTGTAAAAGAGAAAACTTTAAAAACTTTATTAATCACATATATGTTTATGAATATGCTCGAAAGCATGAAGTACCGAATACAAGCAGTTCAAGTTCTTAAGATGCTCAAGAGATGGTACACATACAATGAGCTTTCAAATAAGCTGGATCTCCCGACAACGGTCCTTAACAGATATATAATGGGACGGGTGTTGCCCAACGAGGACAGGGCCAGGGAATTCATGGAGTTCTATGAGAAGAACTTCAAGCTGTCAAAGGAGATAATGGACAGGATAGTCTTCGACGAATATGGATACTTCGACAATTCCAGCATACTTTATGACACACAACTTCTGAATCGCATTGCCATGAGGGCCATGGAAAGATTCGATGATGTCAGCAAGGTCCTTACGTCGGAAACGGACGGTATCCCGATAGCGTGCCACGTTGCGAAGGCGTTCGAGGTTGATATGATATTTACCAGGAAGGAAAAAGAGGTCGGCAGATTGGACTACATAGAGGAGACCTACATCCCGTCATCCATGGGCAAGCTGATGTCCTTGTACCTTCCAAAGCGTTCCATCAAGAAAGGTGACCGGCTGTTGATAGTCGACGATGTCATCAGAAGCGGCGAGACCCAGAGGGCGCTGTTGAGGCTCGCAAAGAAGATGAACGCGGACATAGCTGGAATGTTCACCATCGTCTCGATCGGCAACAAGGGGACAAAGGCCCTTGAGAACGAGATAGCCCCTGAGAATCTCGAGATATTGGTGAAACTATGATAGACCTCGAAATAATCGAGGTTAGGAAAGAAACGAAAGATGTCACGACGATCCTCTTTGACCAGGAGTTCGATGCCGTTCCGGGCCAGTTCGGCATGTTCTGGCTTGCGGGAAAGGGCCAGAAACCGATGTCCTTCTCGTACAAGAACGGCATTACCGTGAAAAATGTCGGTCCTTTCACCAACGAGATATCAAAGCTCCGCGAGGGAAGCCTGATATCCGCAGAAGGTCCCTTGGGAAAGGGATTCGAGATGGGCGGCAGGGACGTGGTCCTGATAGGAGGGGGATTCGGGGTGGCCCCTTTGCGATTCCTGGCAGAGGAATGTCATGAGAGGAACATCAAGGTCACTTCACTTCTGGGATACAGGACGCTTGACGACGTCCTGTTTGATGAGGAATTAAGACAGTTCGGCGATGTATTTGTCGCCACGGAGGATGGCAGCTGCGGAGAGAGAGGGCTTATAACATGCCTCTTCGATGCCGTAGGCACCGATTTCGACCACGGGTACTGTTGCGGACCCGAGAGAATGATGGTGGCGGTAAGGGACATCATAGGGACTTCATTTCCGTTGCAACTCTCATTGGAGAGGTACATGAAATGCGGCCAAGGGCTCTGCGGCTCATGCGAGTTGGATGGCCTGTTGGTGTGCAAGGACGGACCAGTATTCCATTCCCATGAGTTGGGGCCATCATTCGGAAAGCTCAAGAGGGAAAAGAACGGAAGGCTGACATCCCTATAGGTGGGAACATGACCGAACCATTGTACAGGTCGATAAAGATCAAGACGTCCCACGGCAGCATCGTCACACCGGCGCTCATACCTGTGGTGGCAACATCATATGGCATCTGGGACCATTGGATCGACCGGGACTTCGAGGCGCCATGGGACATCGCCCAGGCCACAATACTCTCGCTTTACCACATATTGCCATACAGAAGAAAGGAAGACGTTTTCCGCAAGGGCATCCACAAGGTCCTAGGTTCAAAGAGGCCCATCGTCCTTGATAGCGGCGGATTCCAGTACATGAAGAAAGGCATAGAGCTTGATCCCGCGGATGTCCTGATGTACCAGAAGGAGAGCGGTTGCGACATCGCCGTGACTTTTGACTACCCCATAACTCCAGGCCTTGAAAAGGATGAGAGGACCAATAGGCTCGACAGGAGCATAAGCGTCGCCAACGACATGCTCTCAAAACGGGAAGGGATGACGCTGTATGGTGCCATACATGGTTCAAATCCGGACGAGGTCGTCAATTACATCAATAGGCTTGAAGACGGATTTGAAGGATACGGCATCGGCTCCTTGGTGCCGAGAAGGTCCCACTACCTGCACCTGTCCCAGATGATACATGCCGTTAGGTCGAACACATCAAAACCTCTGCACGCCTTTGGAATCACTGGCTTTCCCGCGATGTTCGCACTGGCTTACCTGGGTGTCGACACGTTTGATTCTTGGACCTACATTGTCGCCGCAGCATTCAAGGAATATGTGCACCCGGAGAAGCTGAATAGGCTAAAGGGCCTCAAAAATCTGGACGGACTACCTGAGTGCGATTGTCCCGTATGCCAGGACCATGGGCTGGAAGACTTCATCGGTCCCGACAGCCGCTCAGAGATACTGCTCTCGCTCCACAATCTGCATGTCTTCCTGAGAGAGGTCAGGAACGTCAGGGAGGCAATAGGGGAAAACGAGCTCGAAAGATATATCCTGAGCAGGGCAAAAGGTGGAAATAGAAACATAGAAAGGGCGTTTAAGGCCGCAAAAAAGGTAGAAAGGGAAAATAATCAGCCACTATCGTATAGATAGGTGAATCTGATACCCAATCCCTTGGATGTCTTGTATCTTATGTTCATCCCGATTATCAAGGCCGTCATGGACTCGACTATTCTCGACGTGCACAATCCACCGCCGTTGAGGCCCCTCAGTGAATCGACCTTGTTGGCGAGGTCCATTATGGCCTTTCTGGCCTCCTTGTCGTCCGAGCAGACTATGACGTCGTCCTCGACAGGATTATCTATGTCCATGAGCCTTGCGGAACATATGTTCTGGAATGCCCCCACGACCTTAACGTTGGGGACAAGCGCCTGCGCCTGTTCAGCTGCAGACCCTTCCCATGGCCTGACAAGCTGTGTCGGTTTGCCCCCGACCGCGTTTGCCAGCGGCACGCAGGGGCTCACGAGGATCTTGTCCTCGGTCAGAGCGCCCTTTATGGACTTTATCGTGTCGACCATGAACTTGTATGGCACTGTTATTATCAGAACATCCCCCTTCTCGGCAGCGGCCAGATTGTCGCATCCCTCGACCGCAGCGTTCGGGAAATATTCAAGTACCTTGTCAACGGCCATTCTCGCCTTGGTATCGTCCCTGGAACCTATGATAACTGGAAGTCCAGCCTTCGCAAATCTCAAGGCAAGTCCAAGCCCCTGACTGCCTGTTCCTCCTATTATTGCCAGTTTCATTTGAATCAAGATATACCAGTAAAGATTTCATAAATACCTTTTGGTATCTGGGACTTTTTGTCCATAGTTTGCGGATGATCCTTCAAATAGTTCATCAAATATTTAAAGACATATAAACAATGAGAAATGATGATCCCGGACCTTAAAAGAAATGTCAAACATATGAACAGGTACAGGCAGATAGCCCAGACGATGACGAAGTACGGCATGGGATATGTGGTCGACCAGATAGGGCTGACGAAGTTCCTGCCGAAGGGGAAAACGTATGATGAGGACGGCAAGTTAAGGAAAAGATCACTTGCAGTGACCTACAGGACGGTGCTTGAAGAGTTGGGACCCACCTTCATCAAGCTGGGGCAGATACTTTCCACAAGGCCCGACATCATATCGAAGGAATACGTCAACGAGTTCTCCAAGCTTCAGGACAACGTCAAGGCCCTTCCGTTCGAACAGATTTCCCAGGAGATGGAGAAGGAGCTCAACAAGCCCCTCAACACCGTGTTCAGGAGCATCGATGAGAAGGAACTGGCGTCGGCATCCATAGGACAGGTGCACAAGGCCGTCCTCCTGGACGGCACGGAGGTCGCGGTAAAGGTACAGAAACCTGGGATAGAAAGGGTGATCGACACAGATCTTGAGATAATGAAGAATCTTGCGGGAAGCTTGGGGAACATGATGGCCAACAGGTCCCCGTATGAACCTGTGGAGATAGTCGAGGAGTTCGCAAAGGCAATCAAAAGGGAACTGGACTACAATATCGAGGCAAACAACGCCAAAAGGCTGTACAGGGACTTCAAGGACTCTGACAACGTCAAGATACCCAAGGTCTATGACAAGTACACCACCAAGCGACTCATTGTGATGGAATACATAGACGGGGTCAAGGTCTCGGACATATTGAACAAGGACTATCCTTGCGAGGACAGGAAGAACATCGCCAACATAGGCGCAGAAGCGATCCTAAGCATGATATTCGAGCACGGATTCTTCCATGCGGACCCCCACCCGGGCAACATATTCGTGATGGGGAAGGACAAGATAGCGTTCCTGGACTTCGGGATAATGGGAAAGATATCCAAGAGGAACAGGAAGGCCCTGATATCCATGCTCGTATGCATCGTGAATCGCAATCCTGACAAGATAGCGGACATCATTCTTGACCTGACGGGGTCCGAGGTGGAAAGGAAGGACGAGTTCATCTGGGACATAGAGGACCTTTTGGACATATACCTTGGCAAGGAGCTGGAAGAGGTCGACATCGGCGAGTTCATAGAAAATCTGACGTATATCGCAAAACAGTACGGGATAAAGATGCCATCAAATCTGGCCCTGTTGGGAAAGGCCATAGTCATGATAGAGGGCATCGGCAGGCAGTTGGACCCCAACTTCAATGCGACAAAAGTCACAAGGCCCTATGCCCAGAGGATGCTCAAGGAACAGATGCGGCCAAGCAACCTGATAAAGGAATGGTACGAGAATCTTTCTGCAAGCGGCGAGCGGATACTCGACCTCCCCGACAAGGTCGACAAGATAGTGACAAATCTCTCCACAGGAGAGATCAAGCTGGGTGTGGGAAAGGGCACGTTCGATCAGATGAGCATACATTTCGAGAGGTCCATAAACAGGCTCTCATTCTCCATTGTCGTCGCCGGAATGGTGATGGCATCGTCCCTGATGTTCATGGCCGACATAGGGCCAAGAATATATGATCTCCCCCTGCTCGGTCTGGTGGGATTCCTCATATCGTTCGCGTTGGGAATAGGCCTCATAAGAGGGATAATGCAGAGCGGAAGGCTTTAGATTATTATTTTTTAAAGTGACACAATCCGGATCAAAAGGGCATCGTATTCAAAAAGCATTTATATATCTCAAGTAGGTCATTCTCTATAATGGATTTTTATCCCAGCCTACTGGAAAGACTTACGATAAGGCTTGCAGGCAAGGGGTGGCATCTGCCAGCATACTGGTCACTCACGCTCGGGACATTTCCTTTGGCAACATACCTGTATAATAAGGAAAGTGCCGGAGCAAGGCATCATTTGAAGAACATCGTCGTTGTCCTGCTCTTGGCGTCTGGGGTCTTCTTCGCATACGTTTTCAGATTGTACATATTGTATATCATTCTGGTGGCGGCTGGGAGGATCCTTGGGACGTTGCACCATCTGATAGCTTCATATGGATTGGGGGAAAGGCCAAGGCTCGGGCTGTTGAGTGTGATGCCATTCTTCTATTATTCTATACAATCCATATTCATCAGACTTTACGGGAAGTTCTTCAAAATACCATTCATATTCGCCACCTGCGGCATGGGACCGCTCGTTCTTTGGTCATGGGAAAAAGGAAAGCGTATGAAGGCATTGAGCTGGGCCTTGTCGATCCTTGGCATTGTCCTTCTGGTATATATCGGCTATGCGTTGGCCTTGCTCTTCATGGCCCTTGGTATGCTTTTTTTCCTGGCGGTCTACATAGTGAAGGCCATCGGCGGGGAACAGGAGATCGTTCATGATTTCCCGAAACAGGAAGGGAGGTGGGAATGGGCGGGGGTTGCATTCCTGGCATTCATCACCATAAGTTTTGCTGCCAATCTGAACAAGTTCTCGCCGAACGTCATAGACCTCTGGTATCATCTGGCAATAGCCAGAAAGATACTGGAGCTTGGCACGATACCTTTGTGGGACTTCTGGGAGTTCGCCCCTGCAGGGAGGCCCCATCTATATCCTCCATTGTCTCACCTACTGATTGCGCTGTTCTCCGGTTCTCCTGACAATGTCATACAAGGTGGCAGGTATCTCCAAGCCCTGACATACCCCCTGACGCTTATCACGACATGGTACTTCTCAAGGGAGTTCTTCGGTTCCAAGGTGGCAACCCTGGCGGTCTTCTTCCTGAGCATGGGCATGGGCGTCATGTTGATATCGACCATGGCACTGCCATCTTGCCTTGTTACTCTGATGCTGCCGTTGCTGATACTTGCATTTGTTAGGGGAAGGATCATGGCATCCATATTGTTACTGACGGCTATGCTGTATTCCCATCTGTCATTTCCCTTCGTGGTGATTTTCACGCTTTTCCTGATCTCCTTCAAATACAGGGAATATATGAGGGCATTCACCATCGTCGCATGCGCCTCATTGGCATTGTACGTTCCATGGCTTTTCAGGGTGTTGGCAAACAAGGGGGCATTCTCCTCCACGACAGATCAGCTTCTCTCCCTTAAAGGAATGTTCATAGGGCTCCTGTCACTGCAGATAGTGAACCCCTTACTGTTGATATTGGGCATTGTGGCATTCCTGAGGATAGATGATTCCAAGATAGAGACAAAGGCCGTAAAGATAGTCATCATGGGGACACTGCCCATACTGTTGTTCTACGGCGGCAGATACTGGTTACATATAGTGCCGTTCTGGGCAATATGCATTGCAATCTATCTGAAGGACAAGCTCATCAACAAGAAGCGCCTCGCGTTGGTGGCGATTGCCATGCTGATCCCATCGATATCTATCATGACCACCCAGTGGCCGCCGGTGATGATAAATCTCACAGGCACTGATGCTGCCATTATCATGTGGACTAACGAGGATGGTATAATCTTCGACAAGCAATATGATACTGACTGTGATGAACTGGCCGCGTATCTGGAGGCCAACCTGCCCGAGGATGCCATCGTCTCAAGTTATATCGAGTGGGTGCCAGACATGATAGTGACACTGACAGACCTCAGGACGGACAGGGGGGCGTGGTGGGAGGTGAAGTCCAATAACGAAAACGTATTGCCCGACGCATTCATTACATTCGAAGAGATACCTGGATCAACAAGGATCGGCAGATTCTTCGTCACTACCGACAAAGACATCATATTGTCACTGGTTTCACAATCGAACATATAGTGGTATCTGGTGGGAGCCCTGAATTAAGCGTGGCGTGCATTTGGCACCAATTTACTAAGACAAGAAGTGAATCTTGTGGCAATCCAAAATCTAATGAATCATGAGTCCATTGACATCAAAATGATTTTCAAAATATAAAAAAAAGAAAAAAAAGTTCAAATATAGAACTCGTTCCTGGCCCTAACCAGCGCCCTGCAGTTCTCCAACGGAGTCATGGGAGCCAGCCCGCATCCCGGTGCCAGCACATCCGTTCCGTTGTCGATGGCCTCCCTGGCCTCTTTGTAGACCTCGTCCGGTGTGCCGTTGAAGAGCGTGGTGGAAGTCGAGACATTGCCGACCACCCGTATGTCGCCGTCGAATATCTCCTTCGCCTTGACGAGGTCAGTCTTCTCCTCGATGCTCACCGCCGCAAATCCGGTGTCCTTGAGATATGGGAGGATGAACTCGACATTGCCGCATATGTGCAGGACGACATCCCCCTTGAGCTCCCCGGACATCTTCTGATACAATGGTAGGACCATATCGTTGAAGTCCCTCGGATTCATCAGTTCAGGCGAAGCTACGGGATCAAGCAGGGAAAAAACGTCCGCGCCAGCGTCGAACATGGCATTCGCATATGATATGACGGCATCAGTGGCATATTCAAGATATTCCTTCACGGCGTCCCTCTTCTTGATGGTCCATTTCATGAACGTGGTGACCTCGAGAAGGTCGCTGGCCACCGTGACGGGGCCCTCCGCACCTGATATTATCGGAACGTCATCTCCGACCTTGGACCTAAGTTCGCCTATCGCGTCCAGGACGACAGGAATCCGTTTCTGTTCCAAGACATCTTCCGGTATCGGTTTCAGGGGCAAGGGTTGCCTAGAGTTATAGGGGTGCGAGGCTATGGACGGTTGCCTTGTGGTGCCCCCTTCCATGATGTCGCAACCGAGGGCTTCCATAAGCACCGTGAGACAATATGGCACTCTCACGGCCTCAAAGCCAATCGTGTTGTATGCTTCATATGCCAAATTGGCCATTTTTACAGGATCCTTCTGGGCATCTGGCCAGTATGCCCCGCAGATGTCCATCAGGTCCTTGGTGCCTGTCTGAGTAACAGAAACGACAGGTATGATGTCAACGTCCTTGCCGTAGATAGCATTTTTCAGTCTTTTCTTGGGTGTCATGTGATCCCCTGTCAAGATATTTAAAAAACGATGAAAAAAAGAAGATCTGGAAGGATCAGTCGTACCTTCCAAACTGCTCTGCCGCATCCATCATCGCCATCAGCTTGTCAGGAGATGCGCCTGGCGGGAACTCGCAACCGGGAGCAAGAATAAATCCACTTGGCGAATCCTTACCTTCCTCTATGTTCTGTCTGCAAAGCTCAAGGCATTCCTCATAGGACTTGGTCTGGAATGAAGGTGGATCTACATTTCCACATACTACGTCATGGTCCCCAAATGCAGCTATCTGGTCTTTCACGGGGGTCTCAGGACCAAATACCCATATGTATTTTCCCTTCCAATTGTGCTCCTCCCTTATCTTTACATAATATGGTATGTTAAGATTCTGGTCGGCACATGGATGCATGAGGACTGCGGCTATGCCTTCATCGGCGATCTTCTTGTGGAGCTTCCTCATGTATGGGAATGCAAACTCCTCGAACATCTTTGGTGAAAGTAGGGTGTTTGCTTCAACAGGTCCGCCATCGAAAGTCATAACATGGTCCGGGCCATATTTGTTGGCGAAGAACTCTATGGCGTTTGAATACATGTCACTGACCTTCTCCAAAAGCTGATGAAGCACCTTGGGCTCCTTCAGTACCCACTTGAGGAACATGTTGGTGTCAGCGACGACTGCCGCCGCGGTAAAGGTGCTACCTGATTGGAACGTGACAGGCATATTGTATTTGGCACAAAGCTGGAACAGGTCGTCGGCCACCTGATAGGCACCGGGCAGTTTTCCATCTTTAAACTCAGGGACCTCCAGATTCTCCACATCCTCGATGGAATTGACTGGATGTCTTTTAACGTATGGGGCGCTGTGACCCGGGCCGTATGGGAATCCTATCTCTCCGCCAAACTCCCAAGGACCACAGGAAGCGTAACCATACATCGGGGTGACATCATACCCATGGAGCCTCATACTCATAAATTGAGCATAGAAGCTCTTCTTGCCATCGGCGTAATAATCACCTAATGGCATGCCTACAATCTGCGTGCAGTATCCCATGGCGAATGGGTTTACAGGTACCCTGTCAGGTTTTTGTCCCATCATTACTGCCTGCATCCTCTCTGCAGAAGTCATTCTTCCCATATTTATGCCTCCATCAATTTGTTGACGACCCTTACGGCCTCGACAGCGTCCTTGCCATATCCATCTGCGCCGATCTTGTCAGCGTAGTTCTGGCTGATAGGAGCGCCGCCCACTATTACTTTGGCCTTAAGACCCTTATTCTTTAGACCTTCTATAACCGGCCCCATCCTGACCATGCTTGTGGTCATCAAGGCGGACATGGCAACTATGTCTGCATCAACCTCTTCCGCCTTCTGTACAAAAGTGTCTACAGAGACATCCCTTCCCACATCGAATATGGTGTAACCCGCCACATCAAGCATCATCAAAACAAGATTCTTGCCGATATCATGGATGTCGCCCTCCGCGACGCCTATGACCACATTGCCGGTCTTCTTTGTGTTGGCGTTCACCTTCAGGTGCGGCCTCAGTAACTCCAATGCGGCATACATGGCATCGGCCGAAAGAAGTATCTCCGGCACGAACATTTCCTTTTTTTCGTATTTTTCACTGACTATTTCCATGCCCTTATTGCAACCCTTCATTATGGTTTCATAAGGATCCATTCCTAAATCCAACGACTCTTGAGCGAGCTCGGCACACTTGTCCTCGTCCCCCTCAATTACCGCATCGGCTAAATGTTTCAATAATTCATCTTTGGAAGTCACTTGATTACCCCCTTAATGGTGATAAATAGTTGCATTACAAATATATAAAACTAATTGATTATATCAAATAATCAATTAAAAAAATAAAAGAATAAAAGGACCTATTCGGAGATAAGTTCGATGCTGGTGTTGACACAGGTCCTCTGGGAACTGTCGAAAAGGTCGTTGAGAAGGCCGTATACATCGAATATGTTCTCGACATTGATGTCGGCTATGCCCCTTAGACACTCCTTTGCCCTGTATGCGACTCCGAAGTCCGCTGTCTTTATCATGGGGATGTCATTTGCCCCATCGCCAACGGCCACGACAACGTTTGCCCCCGATTCCTTCTTGAACACGTCAAGCCAATAGTCCTTGTTGCCATCCACCTTCAGCTCAAAATTTCCTGTAAGCATGCCGTTGTTGATGTCGAACTTGTTGCAAGCCACATAGTCGATGCCCAACTTTTTGGCAAGCCTGTAGGCTATGATGTCAAATCCACCTGTGATGATTGCAGTCTTCGCCCCCTCCTCCTTCAACTTGAGGAGGAGCTCACCGGCACCATGGGTAAGTGGCTGTTCCTTGAAGACCTTGTCAAAGTTGTTCACATGGGTGCCCTTCAGGAGCATCAGGCGTCTTCCAATAGACTCGGCGAATGTAAGATTTCCCGACATACCCTCATCTGTGATCTTCGCCACCTCATCGAAGCACCCATGTTCCTTGGCCACCTCGTCCAGTATTTCACAATCTATGAGGGTCTTGTCCATATCGAACGCCACGAGAACCCTAACGTCGTCTTTCCATAACTTTCCTACCATTGTTACACACTCCCCTATCGAGCAGAATTAGCATATGAAACTCAAGGGAGTGCCCCATATGATACACACACGTAATTCATGATAGGGAAATTTCTTATTGTATTTAAAAAGGTATCTATATTATTGCCAGTAAAATGTCTTTATTTACCAATATCCCCCAAATATGCGTATAATGTTCATTTTTTAGTCAATAAATTTTAATAATCCAACTTATTTTGACTCTCTTATGATTGAGAAGTATGTAAGAAAAGACATTGAATCCCTACGATTCAAACTGCCCTACGTGAGCAAAGACCTTATCAACCTTTCACAAAACGAACCCATAAGGGGCATCATTGGTGACAAGTATTCTTCAACATACATCGGACCTTACTATTACGAACTGAAGGACAAGTTAGCAAAGATCCATGGCCTGTCCAGGGAGAACCTTGTCATAACGGCGGGTGCAAACCACGGCATAGATATCTGTTGTAGGTGCTTTTTGGAACAGGGGGACTCATGTGCGATCTTTGAACCGACATACGGTCAATATTACATGATCGTAAGGGTCAATGGCAGGGGATTTATCAGGCTCAGGCTCAACGAGGACTTCGAACCCGACTGGAAGCTATTGAAAGAAAGCTCAGCAAAGCTTTTGTTCCTGTGCAATCCCAACAATCCCACAGGGAACCTCATAGGACTTGACACCATCGAGGAAGGACTGAAGACAGGAAAGGTCATAGTCGTTGACGAGGCGTATGCAGAATACACGGACCTTACGGCGATCGACCTGATAGAGGACTATGAGAATCTGGTGGTCCTGAGAACGTTCTCGAAGGTATGGTCCATGCCTGGGGCAAGGGTAGGCTACCTAGTTGCCAATGAGAAGACGGCAGACTACCTGGAACTTTCCCACATACCCTTCCACATGTCGAACATGGCCATCAAGATGGCATATGACGTCCTGGACAGGGAAAACCAGATGAAGGAACTTGTTAGGGAGACAAATGAACTAAAGGCGGAGATGGTGAAAGGCGTGGAAGAACTAGGCCTCAAGGTCTACCCATCATATACCAACTTCTTGCTGATAAGGTTCCCAGACTCTATCAGTTCGAACGATGTGTTCAAGTCACTGATGGAGAAAGGTGTCTTCGTCTTTAACGTGTCGGGCCAACCGCTGATAGAGAACTGCCTGAGGGTCAGTGTTGGGAAGAGGGGGGACAACCTGTCTTTCCTGAAGGCCCTTAGAGAGATCATGGAGACACAGGTGTGAGACATAATGGGCATTGCCTTGATATTCGATCTTGACGGCACGCTGATAGATGTCAGCAACAGCTACAAGGAGGCCATTGTCAGGACGATAGAGTATCTTAGGCCAATGCTGGACAGGGACCTGATATACGAAGGAATGCTCTCGCTCAAGGGGGTCCCTAATCTCAACAACGACTGGGACGCCACATATTTTCTGTTAAAGAGACTGGACGGGGAAGATACAAGGATAGAGAGGGGAAAGAAATGGTCCAACATCAAGATGATCTTCCAGTCGATATACCTTGGCAAGGAACTCTTCATCAGGTCATATGGCGAGCCCCCGTATCTGGACATCGAACGGGGCCTTATCGAGAACGAGACGTTGAATATCACAAAGGGCACATTGGAGAAGTTGAAGAGCTATCCTATCGGGATAGTGACATCCAGGCCCAGGATAGAGGCACTATATGCTTTGGAGAACACCATCCTCGGCGACTACTTCGGCGATGATAGGATGGTATGCCAGGACGACATCGATAAGGAGAAACCGGACCCAGCCCCCCTCTTGAGGATGAAGGATATCATCTATGCTGACAGGTATGTCTACATAGGGGATAACATCGACGATGCGATAGCCTCAAGGAGAGCGGGCTTCACAAGCATAATAATAGGTGAGGAATGGGGGGACATCCGCATTCCCGATATAAACTCCCTTCCAGAGGCACTTAGCTTATACGATAGTAAGTGACCCTGTCTATGTCCACATTGAGCCTCTTGTCCTCAACGCTCCTCGTGATGTCCTTTACCTTGGCAACGTTGATCAGTTCGAACTGGACCCTTGCCGTGGTAATCTCGTATTCATCGTTGTCCAGGGATTGTCTGTTGTTGTACAGGGACATGTTCTTGACCACTGCGATGACGCCCTCGGTCTCCCTCGTTATGTCATCCTCCGAGCGGGACGTGATGAATATGGGTTCGTTCACGGTGGTCTTTAGAAGCGTGTTGATGTTGTGGGCGCTTTTGATGACCATGGTCTTGAGACCCTCAGAGATCAGTTCCCGAAGGGTCCTCGGAGTGATACAGGTAAGTACGTACATTTCAGATCCACCTCATATGTACATGGTGTCCTGGACATCGTGCGCCCCGGACTTTTTAACTACATCCTTGCTAAGGTCTGACAAAGTAGACTCTATCTGCTCGGCCTCCTTAATCAAAGGTTGTGTGTCTATGTTCTTGTCTATTATCTTTGATATGAATTCCAAAAGGTATGAAGCTGCCCTGGGGTCCGGCCTCATGCCCGTGGTCTCTGCAAGGAGCGCGACGGAGGGGATGCCCTGCCGGTAACATTCCAGCAACAGCGCGCCGCTGCCACCAGATATGCTGCCCATGTTGAGGGTCTCCACGCCGATCTCGTTCAGTTTGCTCAGCATGGTGTCATTGGAACCGACGCCATAGACCTTGCCTGAAGGTGTGTTTATGCCTATGCCGGCAAGGGAGAGGGATGTCCTTACATTGTTCTTTTTCATAAACTCCCCAAGTTTGTCCGCCATGTCAAAGGTCTTGTCGTCCGGGAAGGCAAGGTCTGATATGAACACTATCAGATTTTCGTTCCCGTATATGCGAACTGGGGGTATTACCTTTCCGTTCATTATCATGGAGATCTGGGGCAGCAGGTCCGTCCTTATGTATCCGACCTCTGGTATGTTCAAGGCACTTACCAGGTATGTTGCCGCGATATGGCCCACCAAACCCACCCCGGGGAATCCTTCTATGACGATTGGATTCTTGAAGCTAACATCTTTATCCATAACGATATCTATCATCATATCACTGAAAAGATAACATTGTAGATTTATTAATAGTTTCTGGTGTTTTTGTTTCCCAGGGACCTACCAACTGAACAACAGGCTCTTAGGTATATCGACAAATCTCTCTATATACTTGATAATACCATAATCGGCCGTGGCGACGATCCCCTTGCTCTTCCTCAAGGTGCTGTCCACGGCGTCGCTAACGACGACATCCACATCGATGCCCCATCGGAAGTCGCGTATCGTGGAGGCGAGCTCCCCGCTCTTGGACACGTTCTTATCAATATAGAAGGTCGCCTTTGCAACATTCCTTTTGCGTATGAACTCCTTTATCTTTCCGAGCGCCTCAAGCGTGTTATCACCAATGGCATAGTTCCCAAAGACACCCCTTCCATCCCTGACGACACCGTCATCGCACACCAGTGGATCATCGAAAAGAACGCTCTCGACGGTTATCAGAACATTGTAGGTGTCTATCAGTATATCCTCGCCCTGAAGCGAGGAGTCGGGAACTTCCTTCTTCCGGGTCCTGGCGCTGACATCATCGGAAAACGTTGTCCTGGCAAGAATGTTCCTGTCCCCCCTTTCAAGGCCATAGTGGTTGCACACGAACTCCAACGCCGCCTTCTTTCTGTAATCCTTGTTAAGAAGGTCCCTTAGATCCTCCCTGGCATCATGAATGGACATATCATAAAGGACCTAGGATAAATATTTAATATTAATTCAAGAATTCCCAAGATGTGTTACAATGAGAGTCCCTAGGGTAGTGATAGCTGGCGAGCGCAGCGGGGTGGGAAAGTCGACCATCACAGTAGGCATTCTGCTGGCGCTCAAAAAGAGGGGTCTCGATCCGCAGCCGTTCAAGGCCGGACCAGACTTTTTGGATCCGATGCACCATAGCATAATACTTGAAAGGAAGTCAAGGAATCTCGACACATGGATGTTTTCCGATGCGGTCAAGGAACTGTTTATCAGGTCTTCCAGGGATGCGGGCATATCTGTCATCGAGGGTGTGATGGGATTCTACGATGGTGTTGACGGCAGGGACGAGAGCGGTTCGACCTCGCACCTCTCAAAGATCCTCCGGTCCCCCGTTGTCCTTATACTGGATGCAAAGGGAAGCGCCAGGAGCGTGGGTGCGGTGGCCAAGGGCTTCATTGAATACGACAAGGGCGTTGACATCAAGGGCGTCATATTCAACAACATCGGGAGTGAAAAACATCTTAGGATGCTGGAAGATTCCCTTCCCGAGGGTGTGGTGTCACTGGGCGGACTGCCATGGAAGGAGAATATAGAGCTCAAGAGCAGGCACCTTGGACTTGTGCCCGCCGGAGAAGTTTTCCATTCAGATAAATATGAGGGGATCCTAGAATTGATCGAGGAAAACCTGGACATTGAGGGACTGATAGAAGTGGCAAATGGCGCGTCTGACCTTGACGAGGCAGAGCCCACGGTCTTCGGCGACGGGGAACTCAGGGCGAGGATAGGGGTTGCCTATGATAACGCTTTCAACTTTTACTACCATGACAACCTGGACATGCTCAGGTCCTACGGTGCGGAGATCGAGTACTTCTCGCCGATGAGGGACGACATGCCTGAAGTCGACGGCCTGTACTTTGGAGGCGGTTACCCGGAGGTATTTTCCGAGGAGCTGTCCAAGAACGGGAGGATGATGAAAAGGACCCTTGAGCTGTCAAACGACGAAATGCCGATATATGCGGAATGTGGAGGCCTGATGTACCTGTGTAAAAGTGTAAACGGCCTCGGAAAGGGACCGTTGAGGATGTGTGGCATATTCGATGCACATGTCGAGATGACACAAAAGCTGCAGGCATTGAGCTATGTCGTGGCCACCAGCAAGAGAAACAACATACTGTCCAAAGCTGGGCACACGTTCAGGGGACATGAGTTCCACTACTCAAGGATAACCGAGATGGGGGATGAGGAGATGGCCTACGAGCTGAGCTATGGAAAGGGCATCTCCAACGGCAGGGACGGCCTGTTGTCAAAGAGCACACTGGCATCATACACCCACTTGCACTTCGCCTCGTCGCCAAAGATGGCGGAAGAATTCGTATATAGGTGCTCCAAGTACTCGCACAGATGAAAAAGCTAATATTATATCACTGACTGGATATATTATCCATGATGCGGTGAGTACTTTGGAAAGTATCAAAAAGAAGGTAATTTCCCAGTTCAGGAGAGGGGCCATAGACAGCAATCTGGAATGCAGTTACTATCCCTGCCACTTCTACGACCAGAACTGCACACATTGTTTTTGTCCATTCTATCCCTGCGAGGACGAAGAGCTTGGGACATACATCACTGGCAGGACGGGAAAGCGGGTATGGAGCTGCCAGCAATGCTACTGGATACACAGGGACGATGTCGCAAAGGAATGCATAGGTCGATTCGATGGCAAGGACTGGGGCTCCATGCCGATGGATGACAGGCTCAAGATAAAGGCCGAGATCGAGCAGATGCATTTCAAGAGCGCCAGGCCCCTGATGGTGCTTGGTACAACGTCGGGGGCGGGGAAGTCGCTGATCGTCGCCGCACTATGCAGAATATTTTCAGACATGGGGTACACAGTGACCCCGTACAAGTCACAGAACATGTCGCTCAACTCGTTCGTGACAAAAAGAGGGGAGGAGATAGCGAGGATCCAGGACCTCCAGGCAAGGGCGGCGAGGGTGGAACCTAGAAGCCAGATGAACCCCATTCTCCTAAAACCCTTGAGGGACGACGTCTCCCAGGTCATAGTGTATGGAGTCCCCTACGGCGACATGGACGTTGGGACATACTACAACGAGTTCATACCGGCCAAGGGAAATGACATCCTGCGCAGTTCGTTGAAGTTCCTAGCGAAGACCAATGACATAATAATAATGGAAGGTGCGGGAAGTCCTGCTGAGATCAACATAAGTGAGTTCGAGATAGCCAATCTCAAGGCGGCCGAGGTTGCGGACGCGCCCTGTATACTCGTCGTCAACATCGAGAGGGGAGGGGCCTTCGCCTACCTGTACGGCACCGTGAGGATACTGGACGAAGGAAGCCAGAAAATGATCAAGGGCGCCATCATCAACAACATGAGGGGGGATCCGGATTCCCTGTCGACAGGCATCAGGGAGATTGAGAAGATGCTGGACATGCCCGTGCTGGGAATCGTACCGCATCTCGACCTGGACCTCCCATCGGAGGATTCGATGGACATAAGGGACAGCCCGACGCCATCGAGATTCACAGTGGGTGTTGTACGTCTGCCCAGGATATCCAACTTCACAGATTTCGATGCGTTGAATCTCATGGAGGACATAAAGGTCCGCTATATCAATGCCCCTTCCGACGCCTCCGGGGTGGATGCACTTATCCTGCCCGGGACAAAAAGCACCATAGAGGACCTCATATGGCTTAGGGAGAAGGGATTTGAAAAGGTTATCAGGGAACTGCACGGCAAGGTGCCGATATTCGGTATCTGTGGTGGTTATCAGATGCTGGGGAAATCCATAATAGATATCAACTCCATAGAATCTGACACCAAGGAGACAGAGGGCCTGGGCCTGTTAAACGGGGTGACATACTTCGACAAGTACGAGAAAAGCACCGCCCAGGTGGAGGGCCATTTGCAGCTTGACCCCTTGAAGAGGAGGATAAGAGGGTATGAGATCCACATGGGACAGACAGAGAACAAGCTCGATCCGCCCCTTAACAGGATAAGGGCAAAAGGAAAGAACCGAGAAGACGGCGCCTATGACGCAGACATGAAGGTCTACGGTACGTATCTCCACGGATTCTTCGACTTGCCGCCCGCCAGAGACCTCTTATTGTCGCTGATGGGGTCCACTGAGAGGGAGAAGGGCGAGGATGGCGACGAGGGGGAATATGATGACATCGTCGAGAGAAACCTTGGATATCTTGCCGATGCGATTAGGGCCTCCATAGATCTGGAAAGTCTCAGGAAGATAATGGGGGTCCGTCCATGACCTACAACATAATGCTCCAATCCACGTTGTCAGGTTCGGGGAAATCATTGATAGCCGCGGCGATCTGCAGGTACTTCCACAAGAGGGGATACGAGGTGTCGCCCTTCAAGTCCCTCAACATATCGCTCAACTCCTACATCACGCCGGACGGCAGGGAGATCGGCATGTCGCAGGCGTTCCAGTCCTGGGCCTGCGGGAAGGAACCTTGCCACCAGATGAATCCAATACTGTTGAAGGCCACGGGCAACAGGGCCTCCCAGGCGATAGTGAACGGCGTTCCGCGCAAGGAATTTGAAAGGCATGGAAAAGAGGGTCCGGTGACCCCTATACTGGAGCGTGCCTACCGATATCTTGAAGAAAGAAACGACATCATCGTCATCGAAGGTTCCGGCACGCCCTCCGAAATAAATCTCAATGATATCGCGAACATGAACACAGCCGAACTGTTCAAATCGCCCGTGATACTCATAGGGGACATTGACACGGGCGGTGTTTTCGCAGGGCTCTACGGTACATACCAGCTATTGAGCGAAGAACACAAACGGTTGATAAAGGGTTATATCATCAACAAGTTCAGGGGAGACCCATCCATCCTTGGATCTGGGATAACCAGGCTGGAAAAGGAACTGAAAGCCCCCTGCCTGGGTGTGATGACATACCAATGTTATAGTTTCCCGGAGGAGGACAGCCTCTCCATGGGGGGTCCTCAAAGGGGAGGATCCCCAGGAGGGGACGTGAGGGACATATGGCTGAGAAATCTTGACACATTCCTGGAGACGATGGAAAAAGAGATAAAATTCGACCAACTTGAAAATATCATGAGAGGTGGCGTGTGAATGGACCTCAGATGGCTTGAGGAAAGGTATAAGGGCTCAAGATGCAGGCACGGCGGCAAGAAGGAGAAAGACAAGGGGGACTATCTCGATTTCTCGGCCAACGTCAATCCCTTTGCCCCAAATCCAACGATGCTGAGGATGGTCAGGAGCATGGTGGCGGACAAAGAGTTCTACGTCTCTTACCCTGATTCATCGTATCAAAGGGCCTGCGGGTCGATATCCGATTACCTGGGCAACGTAGGGAAGGACAACGTCATATTGACCAACGGGACGATAGAGCTTATCAAACTCTTCTGTGAGGTATTCACGAAGGGATGCGCCGTCATACCAACCCCTACCTTCTGCGAATATGAGAGATTCAGCAGGATAAACGGGGCCGATATGGTCTTTATCGACAGGGACATCCGTTTTGAAACCGACATTCTGAACGCGATGGAAGGAGGAACATGCGAAAACGTCGGCACGGCGTTCATATGCAATCCAAACAATCCCACAGGAAGCCTGATCAAAAGGGACATCCTCGTCGAGCTAGTCGAGTCCCTGGAAAGGAAGAACGCGTTGCTTTTCATCGACGAGGCCTTCATAGACTTCGCGCCGGGGGAGACGATGGTAACGGAGGCCATTGAACATGAGAACGTCGTCGTGGGCCGTTCGCTCACGAAGATACTCGGCATCCCCGGCATCAGGTTGGGCTATGGCGTGGCGTGTGAGAAACTCATATCCTACCTCAAGGACGCGCAGATGCCGTGGAGCGTGAACAATCTCGCCAGGGGGATAGCCGAGAACATATCCGAGTTCGACGATTTCATCAAGAAAAGCGTGTCAATACTGGAGGGTGAGAGGTCGTATGTCGTCCAGGGGCTGTCCCGGATAAGGGGGATTGATATCCTCCCGTCGCATTCCAACTTCGTCATGCTCCGTATCGACGGGCTCAGCTCGCAAGAGATAGCCGACGACATGAGGAGGGGGGGCATTCTTGTCAGAAGGTGCAACTCCTTCCGCGGAGGGGATGAGAACAGCATAAGGATCGCGATCAGGGACAGGGAGGAGAACGACCAGTTACTGAAGGTCATGATCGGCCTATATGGCAATAGATGATAAGAATGGATGAGATAGTACTGTTTTTCATACCCGCCCTTGCCCTGCTCTATGACATGCTCATAGGCGAGAGGCCACTTTACCTGCATCCCGTGATGGCATATGGCAAAGTTATATCCCTCTTCGACAAGCACTTTGGGGAGGGCCATTCGAAAAACATTTCAAGATTGTACGGTCTGGCACTGTTGAGCGTCCTAGGACTGCTGTCGGCGTTGCCGGTCCTGGCGCTCGGGCTCATCTTCAAGAACTACGGCACAGACCCCATCGTCTATGTCCTCACCATGATCATGTCCATATATCTGCTGAAGACCTCGTTCTCAATGCGGCACATGGTCCATGAGGCGAGGGAGGTATGCAGATATGTCAAAGACCGCGACATCGACGGTGCCAGGCACAGGGTGTCCTACATAGTGTCGAGGAACACAGAGAACCTAGGCTTCGAGGACATATTGTCAGCAGATGTAGAGTGCGTCTCCGAGTCCTTTGTTGACAGTATATTCTCGCCGATGTTCTATTTCCTGCTCTTCGGCCTATACGGCTGCCAATTCTATCGGGCCATGAACTCTGCCGACTCCAGGGTGGGGTACATGACAGAAAGGTACAGGGACTTTGGACTTATCCCTGCCAGATTCGACGATCTCCTGAACTTCATCCCTGCGAGGCTTGCGGTCATCGTCACCCTGGTGTCGGGCATGCTCCTACGCCAAGATGTCAGAGGCGGCTGGAGAACGTACAGGAAATACGCCAATGCGACCCAAAGTCCCAACGCGGGCCAGACGATGGCGACATACTCAGGTCTCCTGAGGGTCAGGCTTCACAAACCCGGCCACTACGACATAGGCAACGAGTTCGAGAGCCCAAGACCCCAAGACGTTGAGAAGGCCATAGACATTTATGTGCTCTCCACATTCATTTCCATAGTGCTTGTAATCTTGGCATTTATGACCCCGTTACTGCCGATGATATTTATTTGAGATGAGGACCATGGAACCGAACAAGGTGATAGAACTTCCCACAAAGGGGCTGAGGCTCGAGATCTACGACTCTGTCATAATCCTCCGTTCCGATGAGGACATGAGGGTGTTGAGCTCGGCCGTGAAGAACGGAGGGCTATGCACGTCCAAAAACATCCTGAACATGTCCGTAAGATGGATGTACTACAGTCCCACGCCTGAGAAGGAGATCGAGAGATATGAGGAGGTCTTCGGGGTGGATGACATAGTCGGGATGATGACTGCGGCCGATGTCAAAAAGGCGGTGGTCAGGCACCAGGAGGGCGTTACCGTTGTTGCGACCGCTGGCGTCTCCAATGCCGCATCTCCCGGCGAAGAGGTTGAGATATGGCACAATGGCACCATCAACATCATAGTGGTTGTCGAGAACAAACTAAAGGATGAGGCGCTGGCGAACAGCATCATAACCATAACCGAAGCGAAGACGCAGGTATTCAATATGCTCGACATACGTAGCGTGAACAGCGGGATGCCCGCCACCGGGACCACCACGGATTGTGTGGCCGTCGCTTCGCTGGGAAGAGGGGATGAGGCCATCAGGTATACATCATCAGGCACCGACATCGGCAGGACCATGGGAAAACTGGTGTTCGAATGCGTGCTGGACAACATCATCCTGAACAACGGGCTTTCCCCAAAGAGGTCTATGATACGAAGGGCATCCGAGAGGAAGATCGACGTCAAGGTGCATCTGGACCTCATCGCGGACATTGTCAAGGGGGCACTCCCACTTGAAGACCTCGAAAACATTGAAGATGAGACCGTGAGATGCCTCTATGTATCTGGACTGAGGATATATGACGAGTACAGCGATGGCAAGGGGGCGGATAGGGCCTCCTTGATCGAATCCTTGAAGATATTGGGAAAGGCCATATCAAAACGATTGGGCGGTCCGGCGGCGGAAGAGGAATATGAGAACATCATGAACGATGACAATGTCGAGGCCATGGCCGAAGAGGATGCGCCACTCCTGTTGACGCTGGGATTGGCAATAGGAAACAGACACTTGGAATGATTACATGAAAGCGCTTGTCATGGCGGGCGGAAGGGCAACACGTATGGGGGTGGGCGTAGAGAAACCCTTGGTGGAGCTTAAGGGGAAGATGCTCATAGACCTGACGCTTGAAAAATTATCAGGCCTGGATGAGATCGACCATATTTTCATTGCCACGTCCCCCAACGCGCCCAGGACCCGGGATTATGTGTCATCCAAGGTTCCAAACATCGATGTGATCCATACAAGCGGATCAAGTTTTCATGAAGACCTTGTGGAGGCGATACATCGGGGTTCGCTTTATTTTCCCTTGCTTATACTGTCCACGGACATGCCCCTTGTGGATGCAGGATTTCTAAGCAAGGTGATAAACACCTACGAGAGGATGGATCATGCTTCCCTATCCGTTTTTCTGAGGGTCGAAAGGGATGGTCCGCTGGCTTCCGTGTCATTTGACCTTGAGGGTGCGTTTGTAACGCCTGCCGGCATCAACATCATTGACGGAAAGTGCATTGATATGAAGGAGATTCCCCAATTCAATCTTATTGAGGACTATAGTTCAAAATTTATCAACATCAATACAAAAAAGGATCTTGAATTAGCAAGAAGGATATTGGATGACCAATTGAATCCATAAGCTTTTTATGTATGTATGGATAATCCATCCATAGTGATACCATGAACAAAAGACTTATCGCATCGATTGCCACTATTTTTATCATCATGGTTAGTGCTTCGGCCTGTATCTCGGGCGGCGGTGATAAGGAATACACCATCGTAGACGATACGGGAAGAGAAGTCAATCTTAAGGGGGATATAGAAAGGATCGTATCACTGTCCCCTGCAAACACCGAGATACTTTTCGCACTCGGTCTGGATGAGGAGATAGTGGGAGTGACGGAATACTGCAACTACCCTGACGCCGCCTTGGAAAAGGAGACGATCGGGGGATACAGCACGGTAGATATCGAACTTGTCATAGAGTTGGACCCAGATGTCGTGTTCGGAGAATCGGGACAGGAGGAGTTTGCGAATCAACTTTCAGATGCTGGGATACCGGTCGTGCTATTCAAGGCCTCTACAGTAGACATCATCATGGACGATATCGAGATGGTCGGACAGATTACAGGAAAAGAGGAAGAGGCCAGCGCACTGATAGAGGACCTAGAAGACAGGATGGACATCATCGCATCGCTGACATCAGACATTGATGATAAGCCAAAGGTATTCTACATGCTATGGAACGACCCTCTCATGTCTGCGGGTTCGGGCACCTTCATCGATGAGGTGATAACGGCTGCGGGGGGCATCAATATCGCAGGTGATGCAGGCACATCATGGCCTGTTCTTGACATGGAATGGCTGATAGACAACGATCCGGATGTAATAATATTGACCCCTCACGGTTCCAGTGGGTTGTCAAAGGAGGACCTGATGTCGGATCCCAACTATTCCACCATAAACGCGGTGCAGAACGACCAGGTCTACGAACTGTCCAATGCCGACATAATCCTCAGGCCGGGCCCCAGGATTGTTGACGCCATCGAAGAAGTATACTCGTTCATGCCAACGTCAATATCAGTCACCGACGACCTCGGGAATCAGTATACGTTCGATTCCACCGCAACAAGGATAATCTCCCTGGCGCCATCGAACACCGAGATACTATTCGCCCTGGGGCTGGACGAGGAGATCATCGGCGTTACGGAATACTGCAACTACCCTGAGGCCGCCCTTGAAAAGGAAACGGTAGGTGGATTCTCGACCGTCGATGTAGAACGGGTGATAGAGCTTGAACCCGATGTCGTCTTCGCAACATCGGGTGACGAGGAAAGCTATGAACTGATAAGGACGGCAGGCATACCCGTCATCCAATTCCAGGCCGTAGACTTTGAGACGGTCTATAAGGACATACGGATAGTGGGAAAAGTAACGGGCAAGGACCAGGAAGCCTATGACCTTGTGATGGACATGAAGGAGAGGATAAGTGCCGTGGAAGAGCAGGTCGCAAACATCACGGACAAGAAATCTGTTCTTTACATGCTCTGGTACGACCCGCTGATGTCCGCAGGGCCAAACACCTTCATCGACCAGATAATAACGACCGCAGGCGGCGAGAACGTGGCTGGAGAATCGGACGCGGCATGGCCCGTGCTCTCCCTGGACTGGGTCATCGACCAGGATCCCGATGCCATTATACTGGCACCACATGAGGCAAGCGGCGTTTCCAAGGAAGAACTGATGGACAACGGTAATTGGTCCACGGTCTCGGCAATAATCAATGGGGAGGTCTATGAGCTTTCAAGCTCGGACATAATATCCAGGCCTGGTCCAAGAATAGCCGATGCCGTTGAAGAGATCTTCAATCTAATGTATGGTTGAAAATCCCTTCTCTTCTTTTTTATTTTTATATATTAAAGAACAATATAAAAACAAATATAAAAAT
>Ga0116164_10000583_pt1 | contig 31115 bp, 23 predicted proteins | sample AD_UKC109_MetaG_FD_89888 | JGI IMG/M metagenome (GOLD analysis project Ga0116164, IMG submission 89888) | Active sludge microbial communities of municipal wastewater-treating anaerobic digesters from Hong Kong - AD_UKC109_MetaG | ecosystem: Engineered > Bioreactor > Anaerobic > Digestate... | reverse complement strand
TGTCTCTCCCTCAGCTTCAGTGCGCCTCATGCCCACGACAACGCACCTGAGCAATACATATGGCAGGAGAAATCTGACAGCCTCTATAACGATATAACAATACCTCCTCCACTGATTTCAGAAGAAAAATATTTCATGGCTCTTCCCGAAGAAGTGAGGAATGGATACAACAGGCTACGCTGGACATGGAGATTTGACACACCTGAAAAATACCAGCACAGCGTGAAAGGATATTACCGGATGATCAATGAAGTGGACGGCGAAATAGCAGAGATACGGAAGTTGCTTGAAGAGAAGAGGATCGCTGATAATACCGTGATCATATTTACAGGCGATAACGGATATTATCTCGGAGAAAGGCAACTTGCAGGTAAATGGTTAATGCATGACAATTCAATCCATGTACCTCTCATTATATATGATCCAAGGGTAAAGAAACACAGGGAGGTTGATGATATGGTTCTGAATATAGATATCACCAGCACCATCCTTGATATTGCCGGTATCAAGATCCCTGATGATTACCAGGGAATCTCACTTCTTACCTATGTAAGAAATAAAAGAAAGCCCGAAGCACGCGACACTCTTCTTTTTGAACACCTGTGGGAACTTCCTGAGATACCTTCCTCTGAAGGTGTAAGGACTGCAAAATGGAAATATTTCAGATACCGCTTCCTAGAAGCCCCTGAAGAGCTTTATGACCTGGAGAATGATCCGCTTGAAACGGTCAACCTTGCTTCTGATAAAGAATATACTAAGGTTACAGACGCTTTACGGGCGGAGTGCGATCGCCAGATAGCTTACTTCACCGGTTTGCGCTAGGTATGTAATCCCCGTTTTCTTCAGCAGGTATCGGTGCTCCTGAATCATCGATCCACGTGAGAAGATCATCAAGAAGCTCATCCCGCATCTTCACCTCCTTATTGCAAAGATTGATGGTCTCTCCCAGGTCCGATTTCAGATTATATAATTCGACCGAATTGTTGGTTTTAATACTGTCGCGGCCACCATCCAGCACCCATTCCTCATGGAACATAAGCAATTTCCAGTCTCCCTTGCGGATAACGCTTACAGGCCTGGTCCGGAACAGTGTGTCCCTTGAGTCTTCCTTTAATCCTGCATAAGCTTCGAGGTTGGCAGGAAAATGCCAGAACAGCATTTCCCTGTCAATCGATTTCCCTCCCTTCATCAATGGCAGGATGGATATTCCGTCAAGCGGGTAATCACCAGGTTTTTCGACCCCGGCAATATCGATGAATGTAGGATAGAAGTCGGTACTTATCACAGGGATATCGCATATTATTCCACCTTTTACTGTTCCCGGCCAGTATATGAACATCGGAACACGGATGCCTCCTTCATAGAACATCCCTTTGCCGCCACGCAAAGGTTTCTGGCAGGTAAATGTTCCATGTCCTCCATTGTCGGAAAAGAAAACAAGAACTGTATTTTCACTCAGGCCGAGTTCATGAAGTGTGCTGTTTATCCGGGCAACACTCTCATCAACACTCTGGATCATAGCTGCATAAACGGGGTTGTCATGGCATTCTTCAACCTCCTTGAGTGAATATTTCTCCTTAAGGTCCTCCTTTGCCTGAATCGGTGTGTGGACCGCATGATGTGTTAGTGAAAGAAAGATGGGTTTACCTGTAAGCAAAGGATTATTCTCCCTGATAAACCTGATGGCTTCATCGGTGAGCCTGTCAGCCAGGTATTCGCCCTTTGCATTAAAATGGTTCCCTTTATATCCAAGGCTGTCACGGTCAAAGCCGATATCGAATCCATGTTCAACAGGTGTTTTTCCTATATGCCATTTACCTATTGATGCTGTTACATACCCTCCCTTCTTCAGTGCCTCGGCAATAATTATTTTGTCGGTTGAAACGATCTCATTATTCTCTGTGGGGACAAGTCTGCGATCCTTCGATTTGCCACGGTCAGAATTTGAAACAGTATAAAGACCATGTCGTGGTGTATACTGCCCTGTAAGCAGGCAGGCCCTTGTGGGGGCGCTGTTAGCTGCATTCGAATAGGCCTGGGTAAAGATCATCCCTGCTTTTGCCAGGCTGTCAATACCGGGTGTTTCATAATATTGAGACCCCATATAGCTTATATCCTTCCAGCCAAGGTCATCTATCATTATAAAGACGATATTCGGTTTCAGGTCAGCTTTTTTGCCGGATGAACAACCCACACCCGTCATAAAGGCACAGGTCAGCAATAACAGGTTCTGATCATGCTTCATCGTTCATTAATATTCCGGATCACTATTATATTGTATTACTATAAGCCGAAGTATTTTTTCAATGTATATTCCGGCTGCCAGGAGTCGGGTTTTCGAGTCAGTTTTTTGTAATCATATTCCATCGGTTGGATGCCCGCAGGCGTAAGAGAGCATGTATCATTTGTCTCAACCTGCCATTCCTTCAACAGCTCCTCCATTTTGAGCAATACTTCCCAGTGATCTTCATCTGATGCAAGATTATTAAGCTCAAGAGGGTCGCTCTTAAGATTGAATAGCTGGGTGTAGTTTCTATACGGATACCTTATCAGTTTCCATTCTTCAGTCCTCACGGCCCTTACAGTATTACGATAGGCGGTGAAAATTGATGTTCTCACGTGATCAGCAGTTCCCTCGAGTATCGGAACAAGGCTTATACCATCAATACTATCGGGAGGGCTTACATTACACAATTCTGAAAGAGTCGGAAAGAGATCGAAGAGATAGACCAGGGCATCATTCATTACTCCTTCAGGGATTCCCGGACCTCTGATTATCAGGGGAACATTCATGCTGTGCTCATAAAGATTCTGCTTGCCCAGCAAGCCGTGACTTCCGATTGCAAGCCCGTTATCTGCGGCATAGATAATTATAGTATTTTCATAAAGACCATTCCTTTTAAGAGTCCTGACAATATCACCAATCCTCTTATCAAGATAGGTGATGAGTCCGTAATAATCAGAGAGGGCTGACCGTACCATTTCCGGAGGTCGCGGCCATGGCAAAAGGTTCTCATCCCTGACTGTCAGGTCGTCGAACTGGAAGGGATGCAGGGGCAGGTAATTGCCCGGCAGGGGAAGAGACTGATCGGGATAATAATCTATATATTCGGGTTTGGGTGAGTAGGGATCATGCGGTGAAGTAAAGGCAACATAGCAGAAGAAGGGCTTATCCATTTTACCTGCTGCATATTCTTCAAGGAAGTCAATGGCTGCATCTGAAAAGACATCGGTGGAGAATCCTTTCACAACCGGCCGGGAAAGTTTCCCTTCAGGTGATAGTTCCCTGCATGGTACCTTGAAATGATCACTCATTCCTCCGAGGAAAACGTCCCTGCCATTCTGAAATGAAGCTTCGAATGTATTTCCACCGTTATGCCATTTTCCTGTACCAAAGGTGATATAGCCGCCGGCTCCAAAGTGCATGGGCATTGTATTTACCCCATCCAGGACGTCATAGACATTGAAAAGGTATTTCCCGCTTAGCAGCATGGCCCTGCTGGGAGCGCTGATGGCTCCATGATGCCCTCCCATGATAAAGGCATTCATGAAATGTACCCCCGTATTTGCCAGGCTGTCTATATTCGGGGTCCTGATGTAGGTATTGCCGCTACATCCGAGGGCATCAGCCCTCTGATCATCGGCGAGAAGAATAAGCACATTTGGTTTTTTGTGATAGTTGCCGTCATTTGCCTCCTTAAGGCCTCCCCTGGAATTACATCCGGCAACAATACCAAACAGCACAAGAGAGGAACAGGAATAAAAACTAAGTTTCATAATCTTTAAGTTAACAGGTCAGCAGGGCTATTAAAGCATAATCAGGATTCAGAATGTGTCAAAAATAAATACGGATGCTGAAAACCATATAAAGTGTTAAAGCTTTTTTGCTTAATATTGTAATCATTGAGCAATATAAGCTTAAAATTAATTCTTTCCGACTTATTTATAATCATATGAGACCATTTCGTATTATTTCCATTCCATTTTTCATGGCACTCTCAGTCATGTTTTTCAGCTGCCTGAGCAGGCCTGATTCACCGCAGGCTAAAAATGATTACGGGTTACATTTACTTAGGGGAGTCACTGGATTCGGACTCGATTCAAAAGGAGGATCGGGAGGAGAGATAATAAAGGTAACAAATCTAAACAGGGATGGTGAAGGATCCTTTGCCGCTGCTCTTGAGCATAAGGGTCCCCGGATCATTGTCTTCGAGGTGGCAGGTGTTATAAACCTTGAAAGAAAATCATTAAGGATCACCGAGCCCTTCGTCACCATAGCCGGCCAGACAGCCCCTTCGCCCGGGATAACTCTTATCAGGGGAGGCTTATCCATCCAGGCTCATGATGTGATCATTCAGCATATAAAGGTAAGGCCGGGAGAAGCGGAGCAGGAGAAGAAAAGCGGGTGGGAAGTCGATGGAATAGGCTGTGCCAAAGGTGCGTGGAATGTAATAATCGACCATTGTTCCGTGACCTGGTCGACAGACGAAAACATATCACCTTCAGGACCCAGATTCGACGGTGCAGGTCCGGAAGAATGGAGAGAAAACACATCACACAATATTGTGATCAGCAACTGTATAATTGCTGAAGGACTCAGTAATTCGACCCATTCGAAGGGGGAACATTCAAAGGGGACCCTGGTTCACGATAACGCTTCCGGTATTCTGATCACCGGGAATCTCTATTCCTGCAATATGCAGAGGAATCCATTATTCAAGGGAGGCGCACAGGGTGTAGTCAGCAACAATTATATCTACAATCCGGGAAATGCGGCAATTCATTTTGGTCTTGTGGAATCAGAATGGGAAGGACACGAATGGCTCACGGGGATTATGGTAGTGGAAGGCAACCACATTGAAGCCGGTCCCGACACCAGGAGCAACATGGTGGCAGGTTCCTTCAGGGGGCCTGTGGAAGTCTTCTGGTCAGATAATATGTTTACACCTTCATCAGACAGGAAGGAGTTTAACGGCACTTTCACCCGTCTGGAATCCAGGCCTTTCTGGCCGGATGGATTGAGGTCAATCCAATCCTCTGAAGTAAAGAAAAATGTTCTTCAGAATGCCGGTGCCTTCCCATGGGACAGGGATTACATCGATAAGAGGATCACAGAGGGTGCTGCCGATGGTACAGGAAGGATCATCAACAGCGAAAATGAGGTTGGAGGATATCCGGCATTCAAACCAGTATACAGGAAGTTTAATCCTGACGACTGGGATATTGAAACGATGACGATGAAATAAAAGCCCGGTTTTTCAACCGGTCAGATCATTTTATCACCACCAGAGCCCCCTTTTCCAGGTCTGACTGCAGTTCAACAACTGCCCCTCCTCTGATCTTTTCTGTCTTATCCCATTCTCCTGTCTCAATGCTGATCCAGCGGGTAGTCAGTTTACCGGAATGACCTGTCAGATCGAGGCTGCATTTCCACGGACCGGTGAAATATAACAGATATGTTTCATCCTCTTTTGCGGCAAGATATACCTGGTTATCCTGGTTTGTTTTCAGCAGATCCATCCTTGGATCTGTATCCCATATTTTTACAAGCGTCTCTGCTTTTCTTACCGTCCTCAGACAGTTTATTGATGTCTCACTAAGTCCGAGCCCTGAAGGAGGTCTGTGGAAACGGCTTGATGCAAATCCCCCTGTAATATTCCTGAAGAAGGTCTGAACGGCATGTTCCGTGTTAATTCCCCTGCTAAGCCAGCTGCCGCTGTCGCTGCCGTAAATCTTAGTGCTGTTGACAGGCCGGGGATTGTCTTTGATATAACTGAAAACATACTGTGCATTTTCCCAGTTGGTGTATCCTGTAAGCTGGCTGTTCTGTGATATGTCAATGAAACCATACCTTTCCGGATGATCGATGGTACGTTTATGGGTAGCGCTTTTTACATCCCAGTTATCCCACATCTGGGTAATGTAAATATCCTTATCCCCGGAGTTCTCTTTTAGAAAAGCAGCCCAGTATGTAGCCCATTCTTCAACGCCGCTGGTTTCATTATCGATACAGTAAAGGACATTATCGTATTTAAGGGAAACTGACAGGAGCTTCTTTACAAATGCCTGCTGGTATTTCAGCAGCAGTTCATTATTCTGAAGTTCAGGCACGGTAAAGAAGAAGGGCTGCTTATTCTGTCCAGGATGAAGAGGATAGATTGAATCGAGACCTGCCTCTTCATATGTATAGTTAACATTGTTGCATGGATTATAAGGATCTGTAAGCCATTGATCACGTGAATGATCGAACCTGTCCCATATTTCTATCTGAACAATTATATCACGTTCGGAAGTGAGCGCCAACATTTTTTCAAATCGTTGCCAGTAAGCATCATTCCATTTATTAAGATCATATTTACCTTCAGGAGTTCTCATGAAGGCACGTTCATCACCGGGGTCACGGTCGCTCATTGTATTTCTGATAACATTGCCGCCGGCAGCCTTCAGGCTGTCGAGATGAGCCTCGAGATTGACATTCTGGAAGAGATTGTCGTTACTGGTTGCTCCCAGAAGAAGTACCGGTTTACCCTTATATTGCCAGTAGCCCGGGTTTTCAGACCATGGTCTGATCCATGTTTCTTTACTAACGGGATCGTTGCAGGCATTCAGTAAAAACCCTGCGCCAGCTAAAAAAAACCATAAATATTTCATATGAGATTTTCTTTAAAATTTCAGTGGTAATATCAGTATTTATTGCAATCCGGGAGTAACGAGAAGAGTCCAGTCGGATTTCATTTTCTGCTCAAACTTATCTTCCCATAATTTTTTATATTCCGGTTCATTATAGTAGCGTGCGGCACGCCGGATCAAAAGCCCGAGATTATTCATAGATCCTGAAAAACCTCCTATCTGCTGCCACTGCCAGTCTTCTTCCCTGTCGATATATACTGTGAGGAAATCCAAAGCTTTTCTTAACGAGCCTCCTTTCGGATTTGAGTAGCCAAAGATATCGACTCCAACTTTGAGACCGGTCTCACCTGCATCGAAGAAGTTTCTCAGGTTACCTGACGAATATCCGAAGGCATTAGTCCTGATCAGTTCCTCGGGTTGCCGGCCGTCAGCTTCTATCATCGGATCGATCCTCCTGGCAGGCAATTCAGATATTTTACTGGCGGCATATTCATTATTTCCAAGATACCTGGCTATGCTGCTGACAATTACATCATAGGCCACCGAATGGTTATTATGATAATCATCTTCATCCTTCCCGTTCTTACTTGTAGTGAGCCATTCGAAGAAGGCGGTGAACCATTCAGTGATCCCTTTTATCTCTGCTTCATCAAGGGCTCCCGAACCTTCAAGCAGCACAAGCGCATCCACAAGGGTATGCATACCCCTGACATCTATTATACCTATTCCCCTGCCAGTGGTTCTTCCGGGTATCGACTGGGCATATTCGAGGTGAGGGTTCATCAGTGTTTCAGGGTCGAGGAACCACACTCTTGTAATATATGCGGCTCTATCTGCATATTTCATTTCCCCTGTAAAGAACCAGGCTAGTGTAAGTGTCTTCACCGATTCCATCATATTTCCCAGCTGGTTGCGGTCTATTCCTGCCTCGGGATATCTCTCTCCATCGCGACGGATGAAGGGCAGCCCGTCGGGTTTGGTGGTATCAGGCCACCAGTAAGGGCCCTGGCTCATATAATCATTTTTTGTACCGCCGGGAGGTGTCATCTTTTTGTATGTCACCGAATATGGCCCTTTTTCAAGAGCCTTGTCAGCCTCTGCAACCAGTTGTTCATAAGCCGGAATAAGATCAGATCCGGTATTTTTCAGTTCCTTTTTGACGGATTTCATGTAGTTGTAATCCCAGCCGGCAAATCTGTCTCCGGGTGAATTTCTTTCACATGAGCAGAGTGGCAGAAACAACAGAGTAATAATAAGCCTGGTTGTCGTGGTTGTCATCGTATAATTAAATGGGTTCTCAATTTTTCAAAAATAGATCAAATCTGTCAATTTCCGGTTTCTGATGCTCCTTTTCCATTATCGCAATGATCTGTTCGGTCACGCCGGGGTTTTCCTTCGAAACGTCGTTTTCTTCAGTTATGTCAACTGAGAGATCGAAGAGTTTGATTTCCATATTACCGTCACGGGTATTTTCCCTGATTCCCTTCCAGTCATCAATCCTGACGGCCTGCTGGCCTCTCCTCTCGGGATATTCCCAGTACAGATAGGGATGTTCCTTTTGCTTGCCTTTACCTGATATAATGGGAAGCATGCTTATTCCATCCAGATTCCCGGAATGATCTGCACCTGCAATATCGCAGATGGTGGGGAAGATATCATACGAAGCACAGATATGGTCAATGACGCCTGCTTTTTTTATCACACCGGGCCACGCTATGATCATAGGGACTCTTATGCCTCCCTCATAGAGAGATCCTTTGAGACGGTTTGGATCCTGGTTGAAAGGCCATGCATTTTCAAAGTAACTGCTTACGGCACCTCCTGTTGTCACAGGTCCGTTATCACTTGTAAAGAAAATTAAAGTATTTTCATATATCCCGAGCTTTACCAGTTCATCAACCATACGACCCACCTGGTAATCAAGATATCCTACCATAGCTGCGTAGGTAGCCATCGGGTACCTGCAGGGGAAATATCCCCTGTCGCCATTATAAGGTTCTTCTTCACCTATAATATTGTGGTACCTGTCGACCCATTCCTTTGGCGCCTGAAGGGGAACGTGAGGGATTGTTGTAGTGAAATGCAGGAAGAATGGTTCATTCTTCGATGCTTTTATAAAGGAGAGAGCCTCTTCCAGCATCAGTGCAGGAGCATAGTCATTCAGGTTATATCTTTCATAACTCTCTTCCCTGTAAGGATCACCGTCAAGTTCCCTGGTACGGGGTGCAACAAACCTGTTATTGAGCTTCACAATACTTTCATTCCTCCAGAGATGCGTCGGATAATAAGTATGAGCCTGACGCTGGCAATTGTAGCCGAAGAAAAAATCGAATCCCTGCCTGTTCGGGACACCGTCGGTAAAAGGAGCACCCAGGCCCCACTTTCCGATGCATGCAGTTTTATATCCCACATGCTGAAGTATCTTGCTGAAAGTGACGGTCTCTGCCGGTATGGGATACTGACCTTCCAGGGACGGATCGGCTTCCATTTTACTGAAATCCCACACATCACCTCTCTCAGCCCACTCATGATTACCCCTGATGAATGAGTGTCCGGAATGCATTCCTGTAAGCAATATACATCTTGACGGTGCACTTACCGGTGATCCGGAATAATACTGTGTGAACCGCAGACCACTGGCAGCCAGGGCATCGATGTTGGGTGTTTGAATTAATTGCTGTCCGTAACAACCGGGATCACTGTAACCAAGGTCGTCGGCAATGATAAAGATGATATTTGGTTTGTGACTATCCTGCTGGCCTGATCCACCGCATCCTGTCAGTGAAAGTGATACTGCACCTGCTATTCCCGTGAAAAGATAATATCTCATGCAGAATTTTATTGTTATTTATTTAACAGAGAACCTGTAGATTGTTGTTGACTTAAAAGTTTCGCCCGGATTAAGAACTGTGGAAGGAAAATCGGGATGATTGGGGCTGTCGGGGAAATGTCCGGTTTCGAGGCATAAACCCGAACGGTGTATATAAGGTTTGCCTCCGTGTCCGATACGGGTCCCGTTCAGAAAATTGCCGCAATAAAATTGTACGCCGGGCTGATCAGAAATCACTTCCATGAATCTGCCGCTGACAGGTTCATAGACAGTAGCATCAACTTCTTCAATATTGTCAAAAACAAATGTATGATCATAACCGTTGCCGAAATTGAGCTGATCATAATCTTCTTCTATTCTTTCTCCTACCGTGTGGGGTGTGGTAAAATCAAAAGGACTTCCTGCCACCGGCCTCAGTTCTCCTGTAGGTATTAAAAATTCATCGACAGGGACAAATTTTGAAGCTTTGATAACAAGCTGGTGATCGAGGATATCTCCGTTGCCTGCGCCATGAAGGTTGAAATAAGCATGATTCGTTATGTTGAATACGGTCCTTTTATTAGTGGTGAGTGTATAATCAATAATGATCTCATTGTTGTCGGTCCAGGTATAGAGTGCTTCAACAGTCATATTTCCAGGGTAACCGGCTTCCATATCGGGACTTTTATAGGTGAATTTCACTGTTGGAAAGTCAGTGTCTTCAGGTATTTCAGTATCCCAGGCCTGGCTGTGCCATCCTTCCGGTCCGCCATGAAGCGAATTGGGCCCGTTATTTATCGGAAGCGTATATTCAACTCCATCGAGAGTGAATCTGCCTTTTGCTATCCTGTTGGCATAACGACCCACCACAGCTCCAAAATAGGGATCGCCGCCGATCATACCATCGAAAGTGTCAAATCCAAAAGTTATATTATCCTTGTTGCCGTTCCTGTCGGGAACTTCAATCCATGTTATCCTTGCACCGAAGTTTGTAAGCTTAAGCACATTACCGGATTTGTTTGTTAGTGTCAGCAGGAAGACCTCTTTTCCTTTGAAGTTACCGTAAAGCTCTTTTGTGACCATTTCCTTTTTTGACTGATTGCAAGCTGCCGCAAGCAGGATTACTGCAACCACCGCAAATAACAAGTTGAGTTTTTTCATGATTATTATGTATTTATGTTAATTGATTTGCCCACCCCTACCCCTCTGCAAAGAGGAGATTTATAATGTTTAAGTCATTGATTATCTTTTACAACCACTTCATCACCAGTATATCTGACAACATGACCGGCTCTTAAAGCAGTGTCAAAACCTGCAGGTCTTTCTTTTCCCACCCATATAATGTTAAAAATCCGTGATTTCAGCATCCCACCGAACTCACCGTTGCGCTTACCTATGGTCAGTGTCTCAGTTTCCTCATCATATCTGATCCTGATCGAACTGAATTTCCCCATTTCATAATTGTAATTTACACCTTCGTCTTCATAAAGGGTAAATACACAATCATGTCCCTTATACACCCAAAGTGTAATGGGATTGGCGGGTACTTCATCAGTATAGTTCATTGCTGGTCCAACAGGAATGATCGAACCGGCTCTCACGAACAAAGGTATTCTCTCATAAGGCGCTTCAGCTTCAATCGCATGTCCTCCTTCATGATATTCCCCGGTATACATTTCGTACCATCCGAATGATGAGGGCAGATACACCTCACGCTTCCTTGCCTTGTATTCATACACGGGAGCGACCAGCAGTGAGGGGCCGAACATATATTGATCGCCGGTGTTAAAAACATTTCTGTCACTTCCGAAATCCATAGCCATTGCTCTCATGATGGTGTAATCGGTAAAGGATGTTGCTGCAGCAACTGAATATATATATGGCATAAGGCGGTACCTGAACCTGTCGTACCATACCATGCTGTTATATGCAGGATGTCCCACGGGTGCAATATTATAGATCTCCCGGAAAGGATACTGACCATGGCTTCTGAACAGCGGGCAAAAAGCACCGAACTGGAACCACCGCGTATTTAGTTCCCTCCATTCCTCGATATCTTCAGAACCTTCTCTGGCTGTTCTGTACCTGTTCTCGACACAAAATCCTCCTATATCGAAAGTCCAGTAAGGAATTCCTGAGAGGGAGTAATTAAGCCCTGCGGGAATCTGGGCCTTCATGTCCTCCCACCTGGCAGCAATATCTCCGCTCCATGTTGCCGCTGAAAACCGCTGCAGGCCTGCGAAGCCGGACCTTGTCAGAAGAAAGACCCTTTTGTCAGGGTCTGCAGAGCGCTGACCCTCATAAATAGTCATGGCATTCATCAGGGCATAAGCGTTGAAGTATTTTTCTGAAGGTCCGAGTTCCGTAGGGGTCATCAGCTTTTTACGGTATTGAATGCTCGCATTTGACAGAATATCGGGTTCAGAAGCGTCCATCCACCAGGCGTCGAAACCTTTTGTGTAAAGATGTTCGTGTATCTGATTCCAGAAAAGTTCGCGGGCTCCGGGGCTGTAAGCATCATAGAATGACCCAACGTAACCTCTTCCTATCCAGTCGCGGATGCTGTCCCTTACTGCCTGTTTGTACATCCAGCCCCTGCTGTCGAATTCCCTGAAATGTTCGGTGTTTATATAGAATTTTGGCCAAACGGATATCATTATCCTGGCTTTCAGCATATGCACCTCACCGACCATCCTTTCAGGTGCCGGGAAGTACTTTGGATCGAACTCGTGTGAGCCCCATGAATCGACAGGCCAGTACGACCAGTCGAGTACTATATTGTCGAGAGGAATGTTTCTAATTCTGTATTCCCTGACAACGTCGAGCAGCTCTTTCTGAGATTTGTACCTTTCCCTGCTCTGCCAGTACCCTAATGCCCATTTTGGCATTAGAGGGGCTTTGCCGGTCAGTGTCCTGTAACCGCTGATAACCTCGTCGATACTGTTGCCGTGAATGAAATAATAATCGATGCAGTCGCCCATTTCGGAGAAAAGAGATATATTTTCCCTTTCAGATGAGGGAAGAGGACTTAATGCCTTTAATCCTATATAGGAAGCTCCTCCGTCAGGTATCCATTCAAGCCTTACTGAACGGCGTTCTCCTTCTTCCAGATCAAGGAAAAACTTTTTTGTATTAGGATTCCATGATGTCCTCCATCTTTCAGGTACAATCAGGGTGTCGTCAAGATATAGTTTTACATATCCTGCATAATAAAGCCTGAACTGGTAACGTCCTGTTTCCCTTGCTTTTATGTGTCCTGTCCACGTTGCCGAGGAATTTTGGGAAGGAAACCGTCCGGGAAAGTTCCTGACAGTCTCCAGGTTTTCATAGTCTATGGACGATTCGGTTCTTTTCAGGAGGACATTCTTCATACCCCGGTCGGAATAATAAGTTGCTGTCAGCCCTCCCTCATTGCCTTCCTCATCGTACAGACTGAACATACTGAGCTGTGAATAATCGCGGGGATCCCCAAACCTTGTGAGGGAATAGTTATCCCACAGGATGCCATAGTTGCGTGTTGAGACAAAAAATGGAACCGATACTTTTGTGTTATACTGGTAAAGGGTTTCATTCAGCCCTTTGTAGTTGAATTCATCAGACTGATGCTGACCGAGACCATATAATGCTTCATCATCATCTGACCCGAATACCTGACTGAAGGAATAACCATGTGTGCCTTCCGATTCCACCGGATTAAAGCTCCTGGCATCTTTTTCCGGTTCAGCAAGTATTATCCGTCCATTCCTGTCATGAAAGCTGATCCTTCCTGTAAGGAGTGAAACAGACGCTTTTATCCCGGGTGTTTCCAGTAAAAGTGAACCAGACTTTTCGGTTACTGTAAAAGATGTAGTCAGCGAGTCGCCCACAACACAAAGACTTTCAGTTTCTGCCTTTTTATGAAACGGATATGCTTTTACATGCATTATCCGCTCATTTACCACCTCAATCGAGATAAGCCCTGCCTCATGGTCATCAGAAAGCGGATATTTTACTGTCACACCATTGCCTGTCTGTTTCCAGCTTACATCTGTGCATGAGCACAGAAGCAGAATTAGAAGAAAATGCAAGAAGAAGTTTTTCATAACTATCCGTTCCCGGAAACGTTATCTTACTATCCATTCATATACTCCTGCAGAGAAATCCCTGCTTAATCTGACCTTTATTTTTACCGAAGAAACCCTTACCGGGGAAAAGTTAAGCGTATCCCAGCCATTTTTGGTGACTGTATATTTCGTCCTTGCCCTTACCGGTTTCCAGATATTATCGGAAAGATACAACATTTCCCAGGCATCGGGGATCCTGCACCCGCCATCAGGGCCATCGTCGAACCAGTAAATCATTGACGATGAAATGGTGTGAGGCTTCTCAAAGTCATACTGTATCCATTCCCACTGGTCCTTTGCAGGCCACCAGTGATAATAAGAAACTGAGCGGTCGTTTGAATGTTCAGGCAGATCCTGATCGTTGACAGCTGGCAGAAGATTTGTCATCCGGCTTGCTGTGACTCTGCTATTGAATGCGATTGTAGGAGCCGGGAGCGGACGTGCTCTTTCCCTGACAAGTGGCAGCCATACTCTCATCTGACCCGGTCCCCTGTTGTTCCACAGGGCATAAGGGATGAGAGTTATGTATTCACCAGGAAGCAGATCAACATTACCTTCGAGTGTTCTTCTCGTTTGCCACCCTGAGGTCTTGATAACCTGGGTTCCGTTAAGAAGAGAGGGGTCAAACTCAGTTGAGAACTGTGCGTTTTCATCCAGAACAAGATTCAGTACATTCCCCGTATTGTTATCGGGCCATTCTGCACAATAGATAACAGGACCACGCTGAATTGCCACCTTCCCTATGTCGTCCCTGATCCTTTCATCAGCTTTCACCTTCCTCACCGGTAAGGGGAATGAGATCGCAATCTGATCGCCTTTATCCCATTTATGTTCTATTACAGCGTAGCCATTTTCGACCAGTGGAATTATTGTATCACCATTAAGCTGAATAAGATAGTCCTCGTCATTTTTCCCGTCAAATTTATAAAGCCCGCAGGGGATAGCCTCATTTACAGCCCATCCCGGGATCCGGATCCGGACAGAAAACCTGCCCGGAGTTTCAGGGAAGAGAGATATTTCGACATTCCCGTCCCAGGGGAAATCTGTCCTCTGTGCTATCCTGATCTTCCTTTCGCCCATCATGAATTCGGCATTGTTTGAGGCAAAAAGGTTCACATATAAATCCTTGTCGGTAACTGCGTAAATATAACCGGGGATGGCCGGTACAAACCTTGCCACATTAGAGGGGCAGCATGCGCATCCAAACCAGGCCTGCCGGCTATGCTGTCCATTCGACTCAAGAGGATTCGGATAAAAGAAACGGTCGCCCGACAATGAGACACCCGACAACATTGAGTTGTAAAGTGTCTTTTCCAGTATGTCGATATATTTCGATTCCCCGTGAAGAAGGAAGAGACGGTGGTTTGTAAAAATATCGCCTATTGAAGCACAGGTTTCGCAATACGCTGACATGTTTGGAAGAAAATATGGTTCAGCAAAGCCTTCATTCCCTCCTGTGGCTCCGATACCTCCTGTGATGTAAATTTTTCTGCAGACTATATCTTCCCAGATTTTCGATATTGCATCCAGATAATCTTCATCCCCTTCAATTGCAGCTATATCAGCCATCCCGGAATACATGTATGTAGCTCTTACTGAGTGTCCTACGGCTTCAGTCTGGTCAACGACCTTCATGTGTGCCTGGTTATACATGTCTCCGTTATCACGAATATCCAGAAAAAACCTGGCCAGGTCGAGATATTTCTTTTCACCTGTCACCCTGTAAAGTTTGACAAGTCCCATTTCAATAACCTGATGGCCAGGATACACTTTTACCCTGTCGGGTCCGAAATCCTTGTCAACCAGATCGGCCGATTTTAAGGCAATATCGAGCAATGATCTTTTCCCCGTTGCCTGGAAATGCGCAACGGCTGCCTCATAAAGGTGACCGAGGTTATAAAGCTCATGACTGAGAATGGAATCGAGTTCCCAGCGGTTTGGGCTGGCCCAGTCGTGAAGACCTTCACCGCCGTGCATTTCGGCAATGGTCCGGTTTGTATACAGATAGCCGTCTTCCTCCTGAGCCATTCCGATCTTGTAAATAAGGGTATCGAGATAAGCTTCCAGTTGTGGATCAGGGAATGTCTGGAGTGAATAGGAGGCACCTTCGATGATCTTGAATACATCAGAATCGTCGAAAGGGTATATGGTCCGGAATCTGCCTGTATCAAGGCCTCCTGCAATCTCAAAATTCTTTATCCTTCCTGTCGATTCGCAATATGAAAATGCGATGGGTATGGTAACAGAAGCATTCTTTTTAATACGGGGTGCCCAGAAATTATCGGTAAGCTTCACTGAGGTGAAGGTAACCGGTCGTATCGGGTAGTCGGCAGGAGAATCTTCAGCTGAACATCCTCCGAAAAGTATTGTTCCGGCGATAAAGACATAAATAAGAGCACCGTAATTTTTCATTTCATTATTTTTTTAACTCGAGGAGCACAACCGATTTGGCAGGCATTGTTACCGTGAGTATTCCTTCCTTCATCCTGAAATCCTTAAATGTCTGCGGCTTCACTGACTCAGGATTATCAAAGCTGTTCAGGGCAGCCATGGAATTTGCAGTAAGGACTTCTCCGCTAATTGTTTTATATGTATCGCCTATAACCGGACAGGTAAGTACAATTGATTTACCCGGATTAAGGTTTGCCAGAGAGAGATGCACCTTACCTTCGCTGTCGACTGATGCCGAGGCAGATATTGCGGGGATGCCGCGGCCGTCGATGGTATAATCTTCACATATCAGATCAGTTTCAAGGAGCCTGGCATCTTGGTGAACCCTGAACATTCTGAAAACATGGTACGTAGGTGTGAGAACCATAAGATCGTCTTTTGTTAGGATCACGGCCTGTAGTACGTTAACCACCTGGGCGAGGTTAGCCACCTTTACCCTGTCGGCATGCTGGTTGAAAATATTAAGGTGAATTGCGGCTGTAATGGCATCTCTGAGTGTGTTTTGCTGATAAAGGAAACCGGGATTGGTACCGGGTTCAACCTGGAACCAGTTACCCCATTCATCGATTACAAGACCCTTGGTATTTCTTGGGTCATACCTGTCCATAATGGCTTTATGTCCTTTTATGATATTGTCTATCTCATAGTTAAGTCTGAAGGTTTCCCACCATTCCGTTTCTGTAAAGTTGGTTGCGCTGCTTTTCCTGCCCCAGCCTCCGGGAACCGAATAGTAATGCAGGGAAAGACCCTGGAACATATTCCGGTTTTTTGGCTCCTTCATTACGGTTTCAGTCCAGACAAGATCATTGTCGCTGGCGCCGCAGGCAACTTTATAAAGCCTGTTACCCGAATAGTTCTTGAGATAGGTTGAAAACTGCCTCATCACATCGCTGTAAAATTCAGGTGTCATATTTCCGCCACAGCCCCAGTTCTCATTCCCGATAGCAAAATATTTCACCTTCCATGGCTCTTCACGGCCATTTTGTTTTCTAAGCCTGGTCATGGGGCTGTCGGAGCCGGAAGTAAGATACTCGACCCAGTCAGCCATCTCCCTGATCGTTCCCGATCCCACATTTCCGCTTATATAAGGCTCACATTCAAGGAGTTCGGCTAGCCTCATAAACTCATGGGTTCCGAATGAGTTATCTTCGGTCACACCACCCCAGTGGGTATTGATAATTGAGGCTCTTTTTTCCTGGGGGCCTATTCCGTCCATCCAGTGGTAGGTATCTGCAAAACAACCTCCGGGCCAGCGAAGGTTGGGTATTTTCATTTCGCGAAGGGCATTCAGAACATCGTTCCTTATACCGTCTGTATTTGGAATTCTGGAGTCTTTTCCCACCCAAATTCCTCCATAGATGCATGTACCAAGATGTTCCGAAAAATGGCCGTATATGTCACGGCTGATTACCGGTCCGGGGTTATTTGCTACAATGACAAGCTGGTTCACTGAAGCTCCTTCTCTCTGTGCATTTACATTCAGTAATGCAGCAAAGAACATTAAGATAAGAATTGAGGGTAATTTTTTCATAGCATTGGTTTTATTTAATTTCTTTTTGACCGTTCACGAAAATTAATAGTTAATCATTACCATGCCTTTCCTACAATATCTGGAACAGCATGCAGCAGAAAGCATCAGGTTAGATGGTTCTCAATGAAGGTTCCGAGTTTCTTATACTTCTCAAACAGAATTTTATATTTTTCAGCTCTTGCCGGGTTGGGATTGTATTCTGTTTCAAATCCTCCCCCCATTGCCTCCTGAGCCTGTGCAATGTTCTTATATATACCTGCGACCACAGCGGCTGCCATTGCTGATCCGAGAGCACAGGTCTGATCGGTGGCTGCAATCTTTATTGGCATATTCAGAACATCAGCCACAGTCTGCATAACGAAAGGATTTTTCCTGGCAACTCCGCCTATGGCTATTACACCGTCTATTCTCACTCCCTCGGAAATGAATCTTTCGTTAATCATTTTTGAGCCGAAAGCCGTTGCCTCCACCAGGGTTTTAAATATCCTCGGGGCATCAGAACCAAGCGAGATGCCTGCAATAGCTCCTTTAAGCTCCTGGTTTGCATCAGGGGTTCTTCTTCCGTTCAGCCAGTCAAGGGCTACCAGAGCTGTCTCATCATCCCCGATGGCTTCAGCCGCACTGCTAAGGTCAGCAATGATCCTGTCGGCTGTTTCATCAGATATCCGTGACCTGGTTTTTTCATCGAGCCATTCCATCTTTTCAATTATCTCCCTGACAGGCCAGAGAAGAAGCCTGGAGAACCATGCATATACATCGCCGAAGGCTGACTGACCGGCTTCAAGACCCAGCATACCCGGGACAATGGAACCGTCAACCTGACCGCAGATACCTGCAACCAGCTTCTCCCCGGCTTCGCCAACTGGCGCCACCAGCATATCGCATGTGGATGTTCCCATTACTTTCACCAGGTAGTAAGGTTTGATCTGGCCGCCCACAGCCCCGAGATGTGCATCAAAAGCTCCCGCTCCGATCTTTACATCGCCGGGGAGACCGAGACGCTGAGCCCACTCCTGTGAAATGGTTCCCACAGCCACGTCGCAGGTATATGTTTCAGAGAAAAGTCTGTCCTTCAGACCTGAGAGCAAAGGATCGAGTGATGTCAGGAACTTCTCATCGGGCAGTCCATTGAAATCCTCATGCCACATAGCCTTATGACCTGCTGCGCACCTGCTTCTTTTCAACTTCAGAGGATCAGTGTCAGAAGTCAGAAGGGCAGGTATCCAGTCGCAGTGTTCCACCCATGAGAAGGCACTCTTCCTTACCTCTTCGTTATTCCGGAGGATATGCAGTAATTTGGCCCAGAACCACTCAGAAGAATATACTCCTCCCTCATATCTGGTAAAATCGACACCTCCCCATGTCCTGGCTTTTTCGTTTATCTCTGCAGCTTCCTTCACTGCAGTGTGGTCTTTCCAGAGAATGAACATTGCATCAGGATCGTTTTCAAATTCCGGCTTCAGTGACAAAGGCACACCATTGTAGTCGACTGCTACCGGGGTGGAGCCCGTTGTATCAACGGTTATTGCAGCTACTGATGTAACAATTTCCGGAGGCAGACCTTTAAGTGCTCCTTTTACCGAATGTTCAAGGCCTTCGATATAGTCGAGGGGATGCTGCCTGAATTGATTCAGGGCAGGATCACAAAAAAGTCCTTTTTTCCACCGGGGATATTCGAATACCTCTGTGCCGGCTATCTCTCCCGTTCCGGTATCAACTACCACAGAGCGCACTGAATCAGTACCATAGTCAATACCTATGACATATTTCTTTTGCATATCAGATCTTTATTATCATTTCTTTTTTTTCTGTCCGTAATAGGCCTCTTTCCCATGCTTGCGCAAGAAATGCTTTTCCAGCAGATATTTATCCACAGGTTCCCGTTGGCCAAGAAGAACCGTATAAAAAGCCATCCTGGAAATTTCTTCGAGAGCCACTGCATTATGCACCGCATCTTCGGCATCTATTCCCCAGCTGAAAGGTCCGTGCCCGTTAACCAGGACAGAAGGTATGGCAAGAGGGTCAAAGATACCCAGCCTTTCTATAATGACTTCACCTGTATTCCGCTCGTAATCCCTGAGAACTTCCTGCTCCGACAGTTTCCGGGTACAGGGTACTGCTCCGTAAAAATGGTCGGCATGAGTCGTCCCGAAGGCAGGAATATCCCTTCCTGCCTGAGCCCATGCTGTTGCATAGGTGGAATGAGTATGGACGATACCGCCTATCGGGGCATATTCACTATATATGGCAAGATGAGTCGGTGTGTCAGTTGAAGGTTTGTACTTCCCCTCAACAACATTTCCCTCCTGATCGATGACAACCATATCGTCGGGCCTCATCGATTTATAGCTTAGCCCTGATGGTTTTATGACTATAAGTCCTGTCTCACTGTCTCGTCCGCTTACGTTACCCCAGGTTTGGATAACCAATCCTTCATTTACAAGGTCGAGATTAGCCTTGTATACAGTAACTTTTAATGTGTCGAGCATCTGATTAATATTTTGTTAGTCAAGTTGTTCCCTTACCTCTTGTTTTTATAATCAACTAACTTACATCAAGGTTGAAATAATATCCGTTTTCAACCAGCTTATTATATCTTCCGACAATGAACCTGTAATAGTATGCACCTTTTTTAGATGTCTCCTTCTCTTTCTCATCGAGCTTTTCAAGGATATCCATTGAAAGTATTTTTTTTCTGAAATTCCTTTTATCGATACGTCTCTGGTAAATCGCTTCGTAAAGGTCGAGCATCTGTACCAGGGTGAACTTTTCAGGCAGCAGTTCGAATCCCAAAGGCTTGATCTTAATCTGCAGCTTAAGTTCTCCGAGAGCTTGTTCAACCATACTGTTGTGATCAAAAATGAGGCGGGGAAGTTTTTTCATTGATTGCCACCGGGCTCCGTTCCTTCCTGTAAGATCAGTATCGAAGTCCATTAATTTTATAAGTGCCCAGTATGCCACCGAGATTACCCTTGCCCCCGGGTCTCTGTCATTATCGCCGTAACAATGGAGCTGTTTCATGTACACATTATTAAGTCCGGTCAGACTGCACAGCACCCTGCAAGCAGCGACATCGAGACTTTCGTTTTTTTCGACAAAACCGCCGGCAAGCGACCATTCACCCTTTGCAGGCTTGAAGCTTCGTTTAACAAGAAGCAGTTTTATCTCTTTTTCGATAATATCGTAACCGAATATTATACAGTCAACAGCCACCAGGTGTTTCGGGTATTCTGAATAAAGTTCCATAGATATCCCCGACGGTCAGATTTATTGTGAATAAAATAACAGTCTCTATTTTATGCCCCCGGATATATAACAGGAGACCTCATTCCATCTAAGCTCCTTCTTGAGAGAATAGAGATCACATTTCTCATCTATATGAACGTACTCAATATCAAGCATATCGGCAAAATCCTCAAGATATTCTGAATCAATGGCAGTACTGAAGCCGGTATGGTGGGCTCCACCAGCCATTATCCATGCGGCAGCTCCTGTTTTAAGGTCGGGCAGCGGTTTCCATAGCACTCTTGCGACTGGAAGTTTAGGCATTTCGGGGCATTTAACAACTTCTATATCGTTCACTATCATTCTGAACCTGTTGCCCAGGTCGATAACCGAAACATTAATACCTTTGCCCGGAGAGGTTGTGAAGACGAGCCTTGCGGGGTCAGCCTTGCCTCCGATTGAAAGCTGGTGTATCTCCACTTTGGGTTTTCCTGTTGCAACCGATGGACATACCTCAAGCATATGTGCTCCAAGGACTCTCATTCCCTTTGGGTCAAAATGATAAGTATAATCTTCCATGAAGGAAGTACCACCTTTGAGTCCTTCAGCCATTACTTTCATAGACCTGACAAGAGCTGCTGTTTTCCAGTCCCCTTCAGCTCCAAAGCCGTAACCGGCTGCCATAAGCCTCTGCACAGCTATTCCCGGCAGTTGCTTCAAACCGTGAAGATCTTCAAATGTGGTAGTGAAAGCCTTGAAGTTGCCGGCTTTCAGGAATGCTTCCATACCGGCTTCGATACGTGCTGCTTCTTTCAGCGCGTCAGACGCTGCAACCTCCCTGGTCATTTTATACAGTCCGGCATATTCCGAAACAAGCTTTTTTACCGATGAGGCAGAAACATCATTTACGGCTTTTACAAGATCGCCAACGCCGTAACCGTAAACAGAGTAACCCATTTTTATCTGGGCGCTGACCTTATCACCCTCGGTAACCGCCACATCGCGCATGTTGTCACCGAACCTCGCCACTTTCATGTTACGTGCATCATCGAAGGCTTTGGCTGCCCTTATCCATACTGCTATCCTGTCGACAGGTTCAGGATCTTCGTAATGACCTACCACAATCTTGCGGTTGAGTCTCAACCTCGTTCCTATGAACCCGAACTCACGGTCGCCATGAGCCGACTGATTAAGGTTCATGAAATCCATGTCGATGGTTCCCCATGGAATGTCCCTGTTAAGCTGGGTGTGAAAATGCAGAAATGGCTTGCTGAGAGATGACAGTCCTTTTATCCACATCTTTGCAGGAGAGAAGGTGTGCATCCAGGTGATTAGTCCGATACAATTCTTGTCGGCGTTTGCCTGGAGACATAGTTCATATACTGACTCAGGTGTTGTAAGCACAGGCCTGAATACAATTCCTGCAACTATCTTTTTAGAGGCATTGAGTGCTCCGGCAATCTTTTTTGAATCGTCAGCAACCTGATTAAGTGTTTCAGGTCCATACAGATGCTGGCTTCCGGTAACAAACCAGACCTCTTTATTTTTTATTTTATCCATATCGCTTGAATATTAAATCAGGCAGGCTACCAGAAATAAATATAGAATGCCATGATAACAACTATTACCACTGCTGAAAAGATAACATCCCATTTATTCCAGCTTGCCCTTGTAAAAGCTTTCTCTTCATCCGTTGCAGAACCGACATATAATCCTCTTATGGCTACAGGATCGGCTTTGGGAGTGAATTTACTGATAACGAGCATAAGAAATATCACGATAAAGAACAGGGCTATCTCGTAATGCAGCCAGTTAGGTGCAACGAATACCTTGTAGATAAGGCTTTCCTCTGCAAGAGAGCCTGAAAACACATTGAGTCCCAGCCTTATCATACCCAGGGTAAATCCTGCCAGCAGACCCCACAGACCTGCTTTTGGAGTTGTTCTTTTGGAAGCAATACCCAGAAGGAATACTGCTGCAATTCCGGGAGCAAGAAGCGACTGGACATCCTGGAGGTACGCATAAAGGACTTTACCAAGGCCTCTCATCACCGGGATCCACAGCACGCCAAGTACCACCACTACCACCGTGGCTATCCTTCCCACTTTCACAAGTTCCTTTTCAGTGGCGTTTGGCTTGAACTTCTCATAGAAATCAACTGTAAACAGAGTTGCAGATGAATTGAACAGTGAAGCCAGGGAGCTCATAAGTGCGGCAAGTATACCTCCAACTACAAGTCCTTTAAACCCTATCGGCAGGAGATCTTTTACCAGCACCGAAAACGCTGAATCGGAATCGGGAAGATGAATCATTCCTTTGTAATTCAATGCATAGGCTATCATGCCAGGAATGAGAAAAATAAATACTGGTGAAAGCTTGAATGCAGCTCCCAGGATAGCTCCCCGTCTTGATTCGGTCTGGTTCCTTCCCGAAAGAACTCTCTGAACTATAAACTGATCCGTACACCAGTACCAGAATCCGATTATGGCAGAACCGAGAATAACACCTGTCCACGGGAACTCCGGATCTTTCGCCGACCTCATCAGTTCTGTCATGGTGTTACCTTCGGCATTTACCGGAACTGCCCGGCATATTTCCATCATTTCGTTCCATCCGCCAAGTTTGATAAGTCCGATAACCAGTACAGCCAGGGATCCGACAAGTAGTATCGGAGTCTGAAGTACAGAGGTCCAGAGAACAGCTTTCATGCCTCCGAGAGTTGTATAGATCCCTGTTAGCACTACAAGGCCCACAGCACTTATCCAGAAAAAATCAATGCCAAACATAGATTCAATTCCAAAAACCTGCTTGAATACTACTCCTCCGGCATAAACGGTCACGGCAACCTTTGTAAAGACATAACTCACAAGTGAGATCACCGACAGCACGCTGCGTGCTCCCTTGTTATACCTTTTCTCAAGAAACTCGGGCATGGTAAAAACCCCGCTTCGTGAATAGAACGGGACAAAGAACCAGCCCAGAATGAGAATGAGCCATCCGTGCATTTCCCAGTGGGCCATCGCCATTCCGCTTGAAGCTCCCGCCCCTGCAAGTCCTACAAGGTGCTCAGAACCGATGTTTGAGGCGAAGATAGATGCTCCTATTACGAGCCATGTCGCATCACGCCCTGCCAGAAAATAATCTGTCGAGGTTTCATTCTTCTTGCTGGTCACCCAGATAATGATACCTACCAGGGCAAGACAAAATAGTCCAAGGACAATCCAATCCAATGTTGCCATATTAACTTAAGTATTTTAATAAGTTGAAAATAGGTTGATTCAAGAATATCAAAGGTTTTAACTGATTACCAGGCTATCAAAATGCTTTTATATACTCTACTACAAATCTATGAAATTATTTCTTTTAAATGTAAATGTTACACTCAAAAAAAAGCCGGATTCCGGCAAATTGAATTTCGGTTTTAAAATTATCGCTGGAGAATTCTCAGAAGTTTTTCAGGATGAAGCATTATTCCATTCCTCAAGTGAGGAGATGATAAAGTCAATTATCATCTGGTTTTCCTCCTTTCCGGTTCCGCTGATACTGATGGGTTCTCCGAATCTGATGAAGATCGGTTTGTTCCGGTCAATAGGCCCCACCTCCCTGATCAATCTGCCGTTTCCCCAGAAATCGGTTTTCAGGGCCACAGGAACAACCTTTACCCCTGCTTTTTTCGCGAGCTTAACACCAAGGGAGTTAAAATCTTCCGGTCTGAAAACAACGCTTCTCGTACTCTGGGGAAATATGACCAGAGATATACCCTTGGACAGCAATTCCATCCCTCCGTTCATTACAGCCTCAAGATCTTTCCTCGGATCGGTTCTTCCTACTATTATTGGATTTCTCGACTTCATCACATCACCAAACAACGGGTGTTTGACGAGACTTTCCTTCACGACGAAGGTAACCCTCCTGTGAGGAGAGATAAGACCAGGCAGTATCATTGTCTCCAGGGTGCTCATGTGATTACAGATAAACACAACCGGCTCAGGAGACTTTGCTATGTTTTCCATCCCCGAAAGATGGAATATCCCTCCTGCCTTCTCGATGAAGCGGAAAATGTAATAAGATGAGTCAGCCCAGGCTTTATCGTCATATAACCCCCGTCTTGCCTGTTTCCTTGTTCTGAAAACTATAATTGCGTATTTATAAATGAAATAAAGAAGGTTATTAAGTTTTAGTCTCTCACAAAGAGTGATCTTTTTCCCGGAGGGCGTATCATAGGAATAAGAACTAAAGTAACCTTTCTGCATGGGTAGAGAAACCATCTGTAAATTCTCCGTAAAGTTAAATTTCATTTGGAAAATGTCAATATTTTTTAATCAACTGAGGTTTGAATTAATTAATGACATTATTTTTAAGGTCCGAACGAAACAGTTAAAAAATGAAGCTTCACCTGCTCGATCTGATAGTATTTACAGTAATTGTTGCCGGCAATGTAATTTTCGGAGCAAGCTTCTATTTCAAAAACAAGACAGCTGATCAGTTTACCTCAGGTGAAAGGAAACTGCCTGCATGGGTAGCCGGGATGTCAATATTTGCAACCTTTGTCAGCAGCATAAGCTTCCTGGCGCTTCCCGGGAAAGCATACATGTCGGACTGGAATGCCTTTGTTTTCAGCCTCTCCATTCCCTTTGCGGCAATACTCACAGTGAAATATTTTATCCCTCATTACAGGGGTATAGGCAGCATATCGGCCTATTATTATCTCGAACAGAGATTTGGTGCCTGGGCGAGGGCATATGCTTCGGCATGTTACATCCTGACACAGCTCATGAGAACAGGCGCGATCCTGATGCTTCTGGCTCTACCGCTGAATGCCCTCTTCGGGTGGGATCAAAAAACCATAATCATAGTAACGGGTATTCTTGTAATGCTCTATTCCATGCTTGGAGGAATAAAGGCAGTTATGTGGACCGATGCCATTCAGGGAATAGTGCTGATAACGGGAGCAGTAGTATGTGCTCTGGTAATAACATTTTCAATGCCTGAAGGACCCCGGCAGCTGTTTGAAATAGCCGGTCAGAACAACAAATTTGGACTGGGCAGCTTTGGCCCCGGTCTGAGGGATTCGACATTCTGGGTGGTACTTGTCTATGGATTATTCATAAACATGCAGAATTACGGTATAGATCAGAATTATATTCAGCGTTATATGACGACCGGTACCGACAGGGAAGCAAAATGGTCGGCAATGTTCGGATCCCTGCTTTATATACCCGTTTCGATGTTGTTCTTTTTCATCGGCACAGCGCTTTTTGCATATTACACTGCAAGCCCCGGTTTATTACCATCAGAACTGATGGCAGCGGGCAGCGGCGATAAAATTTTCCCCCACTTTATTATTCACGGTCTGCCCGCAGGCATAACCGGACTTTTGATAGCAGCAATCTTTGCAGCTGGTATGAGTACAGTGTCCACAAGTCTGAACAGCACTGCAACCATCATATTCACAGATTATTACAAAAGATATTTCAACAAAGAGGCAGATGAAAGATCATCAATGAGGGTACTTTATTTGTCATCATTTGTTACCGGGGTTGCAGGCATAGGTATCGCGCTTGCCCTGGTAGGGGTTGAAAGCGCCCTTGATGCATGGTGGTCGCTTGCTTCAATATTCAGCGGAGGTATGCTGGGCCTGTTCCTGCTCGGTTTTATCTCACACAAGACACGTAAAGCTGAGGCTGTTGCCGGTGTTATTACGGGTGTTATACTGATCGTATGGATGAGTCTGTCCCCTGTCTTATTCAAAGAAGGAAGGCTTGTCGCATTCAGCAGCCCGTTTCATACCAATCTTACAATTGTTTTCGGGACCCTGACAATCTTTCTGGTCGGATTCGTTTCAACCCTTCTGATAACAAAAGGTAAGAACAGAGAAAAAGGATTCTTAACCTGACTCAGATAATAAAAGGAATGATTGCCTTCCTTCGTGAAGGATAATCGTCAAAATACTGCCTGTACCACCTGTGAGTTCTGACAGCCCGGGGAAAGAGGTTTGCAAAGGTGAATACAAAAAATGCAAGTCCTGGCACCGACCATGTCATAATTGCCCAGCCCGCCCATTCAATAAGTTCGCCCAGATAGTGCGGACACGATACGTAATCAAACAACCATCCTTTGGGAATAACATAATCCTGTCCGTTATTTTTCCTCAGGATCCTTAATTTTTCATCAGCGGTTTTATTGATGATAAATCCCGCTGTAAAAAGCACTGTCCCTGTAATGAACTGCCATGAGCCGAGCCAGGATAAACCGTACTCATTCAAATGAAAGATACCGTATCCGTTGACGAATCCGTTAAGGATATTGAAGACTACAGCCATGAGTGCCACTGCCACAGGGAAATGCTTATCCCTGCCCGACTGGCTGAAAGGGTATATGAAAGTACGGTGCACATAATGGATCAGCCATGCCGAAACAAATATTATTTCCACAATATTTTTATCCCGGGCGAACAGAAAAAATACCAGTATAAGTGCCGGCGACATGAATTCCATTGTAAGCCAGGCCCATTTGCTTCGTATCCCAGGACCCCATCCCTTTCTCATGAATTTACCATATGGTGCAGAGACAAAGAAAAGAATCACAAAGACGATTAAAGCGCAGCTGAAAATTGCTATAAGAGAGTAGCTGTACAAAATATCCATCACAGTAACCGGTTTAAGTAAAAAAATCAAATGTATAACATATAAGTCTGTCCCTGAAATTCAGGATTAAATACTTTTATCTGAAGGAGGATTCATGATATTACGGTTTTTGATTTTGACATCATTAAATCACTCCTTTTTTGAGGACTCTGCAGGTAAGACTTAAAATAATTTTACAGGGGCGTTTATTCAGGTGGATGCTGGAGAAAAACTATTAAATATAATTTCAATAACAGCAGCAGTCGGTTAACTTCTATTCATTTCCCTTTACCCATTCCTCAACAGGTTTTTCGAAAGGAAGAACAGGTGAAAGAATGTTTTTTAATGTATATTTTTCTGCTTCGTCCCTGGTCAGATGATGGCTCCAGGAAACTCTTTGTGAAATATCCGCACCGGCTCCCCTGTTGCCGTATTCAGCATAATACGCGGTTTTATCCCTGCCCGTTCCCTGCCAGTTCGACCATCCTGCCGGTGCAATTTGCTGACCAAGATCACAATATATATAAGCCGTCTTTGCATGATCACGCCAGGGCCTGCCCAGAAACACTCTCTGAACCCCCGGATCAGCTGTCAGCTGGCAGTTCATGAAAACATATCCATAAGGTTTCCCTTCAGGTGTGCTTGCAGCGGTGATAAATGAATCCCTTTTGCTGTGGATGGTGCAATTCCTGAAAAGGGCTGTCGCAGGTCCGAAAATGAAATCAGTTGTGCCGGTAATGAAGCATCCCTCAAAATACTGACGGCTGTTCTGTCCGTCGGTATAGAGAGTATCCTGGTTACCCAGTATCCTGCAATTGCGAAAGACACACCTGTCACCATAAACATAAAGTGCAATCGCCTGCCCGACAGGTCCGGCACTGTTTTCTATTGTCAGATTTTCGGCATAAAAATCATCTGCGATAACCAGAAGTGTGTATGTATAGAAAGTACTGTTCCTCCCCCGCTTCATCCTTGCAAACGAATCATCCCAGGTTATGACGGTCTTCTCAGCATCCTCCCCGATGATTGAAAGATGAGTGTTTACCGCCGGTACGACGATCTTCTCCCGGTACACACCGTTCCTGACATGGATGGTGACCCTCTGGTCGGGAAATGATTTTGATGCATCAACAGCTTCCTGTATCGTTCTGTAATCTCCGCTGCCATCCTGTGCCACCGTTATATTGTAATTTTCCTGCGCAGACACACCATTTAACATAAAAACAAACAGGAGGAATGTCATATATGTTGAAGCTGACATTAATTTCATAATACCCGGTTTTAGTTTAAAAAAGATTTTATAATTCCCTGCAAGTTAAAACAAATATAGATTTTCTTCAATGAGAATTGCATCTCCCGACAACCGGATTAATTATCTTTGACCATTTAAATTTATCAGATGACAAAAAGGAAAAGATTCAACCTCAGGAGTTTTACAAGCTTTGCACTTGTTATATCCACTTTAATAATGTCGTGGTCAGGATTCATTCTGTACATCGCACCGCCCGGAAGAATAGCAAACTGGGGCTCCTGGAAACTGATGCTCTTTACCAAAACGGAATGGCAGGCTCTGCATACAATTTTCTCCTATCTTTTTTTCATACTTGTGGTTATCCATCTGTTCTTCATTAACTGGAGAACTTTCCTGAATTATTTCAAAAGTAAACTCAAAGCAGGCCTTAACAGGAAATGGGAACTTATTTCGGCTGTCATTCTTAGCACAATAATATTTGCAGGCACTCTGAGGTCATGGACTCCTTTCGGACCGGTCATGACTTTTGGAGAAAAGGTTAAGGAGGGCTGGGGAAACAAATTTGAGACACCCCCGGTTGTACATATGGAAAATTATACTCTTGAACAGCTCTCTCCACTTTTCGACAGCATACCTGCCGAAGAGCTGGCCCGGACCCTGATACAAAAGAATATAAGGATAAAAGAATCCGACACCACGCTGAAACTTATCGGAGAAGAAAACCATATCACACCTTCAAAGATATATGAGACACTGGTTGAGGTGTACGGAACAAATAGCAATGAAACCCATTCTGCCGGACGACAGGGTAACTCTACGGGACAAGGAGGTTCGGGGCAGGGTTTTGGAAGGACAACGCTGAAAATGGCTGCCGATAACCTGGGGCTTGAGGTATCGGGCCTCATAAATATACTAAAGGAAAAAGGGATCGAGGCCGCTCCTGAGACTACCATACGTGATATTGCCGATAAACTTGGTATAAGCCCCAGGGAAGCATACGACATGCTGTCAGAAAAATAATTTCTGCTCCCATATTGAATTTACTCTTCTCTGCAGCCAGGGAACACAAGTACCCTGACTGTAAAAATATTCCGGGAAAAATTTGGAATTATGAACTATTGTTCAATATCTTTGTAGTGAACAATAGCTCATAATTCATGTCCCCACGTCCCGCAAGACTAAGAAAAATAAGTAATCCGCCGTCTATTTCGGGTTTCAGACCTTATGGCGGCAAAGCTATGAAGAGAAAACCTGAAGCTATTTTCCTTCATATTGAAGAATTTGAGGCTTTGCGTCTCTGCGATCATGAGCAGCTCAATCACCAGCAGGCAGCAGAAGCAATGGCCGTATCAAGACCCACGCTGACGCGTATATATGCCAGGGCAAGAAGCAAGGTTGCAGAAGCGTTTGTTTTTGGAAAACAGATCATTATTGAAGGAGGTAAGATTTACTTTGACAGCGAATGGTATTCGTGCAGATCATGCGGCTGCTCCTTTAACAATCCCCACTTGCATGAACCTGTTGAAAGATGTGCCCTTTGCGGGAGTAAAGACTTCACAAACTACAATTAAGCATATAATAAAAGGAGAATATACAAAACTGATAACATATGAAAGTAGCAATCACCAGTACAGGGAGCACACCCGACAGTAAGGTTGATCAGCGTTTTGGCCGCTGTTCATATTTTGCGGTCTATGACACAGAGACAAAAGATACCGAGTTCCTCGCCAATCCTAACAGGGATGCCAGGGAAGGTGCCGGTCCGGCATCTGTTCAGATTGTGGCATCGAAAAAGGTTCAGAAGATCATATCGGGAGAATTCGGAATAAAGATCAAATCCTTGCTCGACAGTCTTAACATCCAGATGATAGTTCTCAAGGATCCTGAAAAAAGTATTCAGGAAGTCATAAATATGTTAAACAATTAAATATCAAGTCATGCCAAAAATGAACGGAACCGGTCCTGACGGAAAAGGGCCGGGAACAGGCCGCGGGCTGGGCCGATGCAAAAAAGGCCAGAAAAAAGACGAGCAGTCGCAGCTTGGCAGAGGCCAGGGTAAACGCCGTAAAGCCGGTGACGGCCAGGGTCAGGGAAAGGGAAAAAGGCTGCAAAGCGGGACCTGAAAAAACAACAAGACAAATGAAGCCCTGTCACATCCGGCTTTGTTATAAAAGTTACTTTACAAAAACAGAACAGAAAGGGTTTCAGTTTAAAATTATAATTTAAAACAGATACAGATGAAAAGACGAATTGCCGTCCCTCTCGAAGATGGGATTCTTTGCTCTCATTTTGGTCATTGTGAGCAGTTTGCGATAATTGACACAGATAACAACTCTATCTCTGCAGAAGAACTTCTGACACCTCCTCCGCATGAACCCGGATTGCTTCCTGCATGGCTTGCCGAAAAAGGTGTTACAGACGTGATTGCAGGGGGAATGGGACAAAGAGCAATTAATTTATTCAATCAGCAAAATATTAATGTTTTCGT
>Ga0116164_10000582_pt1 | contig 31175 bp, 27 predicted proteins | sample AD_UKC109_MetaG_FD_89888 | JGI IMG/M metagenome (GOLD analysis project Ga0116164, IMG submission 89888) | Active sludge microbial communities of municipal wastewater-treating anaerobic digesters from Hong Kong - AD_UKC109_MetaG | ecosystem: Engineered > Bioreactor > Anaerobic > Digestate... | reverse complement strand
GCTTCCTTCACACCCTGTCGTCACCAACAACGCACTTGCCCTCGGCTTCCCTTCCTATCGGTTCGGCGGTGAATGTTTCTTTCAACATTCCGGCTCAATTGACATGCCCGGCAAACAATAAAACAGGCGGAAGGACTTCCGCCTGTTTTATTTTTTACATCTTTATGCGAACCGGCCGGCCTTCAATATAACCCCTGTAGCCCTGAGGGGCCAGCTGAAACCGAGGGGCATCTTCAGGAGCCCATTTGAACCCGTAAAATTCGGGGTCGTACGAGTCAATTGCCTCCCAGACCTCCTGAATGGCCACTTCAAAATTTTCATCATCATAAGGCTGTCCCTGAAAAATCATCATCCTGCACTTCGGAAGTTCAATGATCTCACACCCTTCGGGAATCTCTCCCTCAAAATCCAGAGGGACTTCCACCCCCTGAGCATATCTCGATGTTCCCTGTTTGATCATATTATCCGGAAGCCATACACCCATCGGTTCATTCAAAGCACCTTTGACACTTGTCAGTATCCCCCAGATGTCGCAGGAAACCTCTTCGCAGTATTCAAAATAATGTGTTGCCTTGATCCCTCTTCGTATGATAAATTTTCTTGCTTCTCTATCCACAACCTGTACAAAAACGGTTCTGATTTCTTTTTTGTCTGACATCGAATCAACTCCTTTTGGATTTTTATCAGGATCATTCACACGATAGGGCATGAACAGTTTGATTGGAGGTGTTTGTCTGGCATAGTGCTTCGGTGTGATCCCGAATTGTTTTGAAAAAGCCTTTGTGAAACCTTCATGAGAATTAAAATGAAAATCAAAGGCTATGTCTATCACACGGTGTTCTTCATCCCGCAGTCTGAGAGCTGCACTCGTCAACCTCAAAGCTCTCAGATGTTCAAAAACAGCCTTACCGGTAAGCTGTTTGAACAACCTTGAGGCATAACAGGGCGAATAACCGCATGAATTGGCTATCCTTTTCAGTGATAGTTCTTCACGATAATGTTCTTCCATGAAGTCCATCATCGTATTGACCGCTTTGATTCTTTCCTCTCTGTTCATACCCGACCTCCGGATGGATGATACCATTTTCGAGGAGATGATTTCTTGAACCTGATTGTCAGTTTTTTATCGTTTAGAAGCAAGAGATATCTTGATTTCGTTTGTAAAAATCACGAAATGACAGATGTACAAACGCCTTTCTAATTCGTTAATACAAAGATTGTTGAAGCAATTCTTCCGTATATAAGAAACCTTAGACATTTTCCGAAATACGCCTTTTCATAGACGAGTGTGATTTCAGATTATTATAAAATTAGCTACTCCTTATAAGGGGCCGGCAAAATCACCTCTGTATGAGTTTTTTGGGTTATTACGATTTCATTTGTTCCAAGATATCGTATATAGGCCAATTTCCCCAGGACTCTACAATTTTACCCTCTGCGATTTTAAAGAATTCCATCGCCTCAAACACTATCTTTTTACCGGAAGCCGGAACACCAAAGAACTCCCCTTTATGGGTTGCTGAAAAGGTCAGCCGGACGGCAACTCTATCTGTTTCGGCAATGATGTTGTCGATCTGAACACTCAGATCCGGAAAGATTGTGGTGGCGTTTTTTATGATATCACAGGCATCCCTGTTACTACGTGCCCCATTTTCAGTGTGTTCATAATAATCGTCCGAAAATAGTGTCATCACGCAATCATAGTCTCTCTGATTATAAACTCTTTCAAAAAATTCTTTTACGATTGTTTTTGGATCCACAATTCTACGCCTTCTTTCATTAATACTCAAAGATAAGATCATCGTTCATTTTATCATAAAAACAGATAGAGTTAAAGATTATGAAAGACTAAGGCGTTGATCATATTTCGATATCAATGAGTTATAATGATCGTAGCAAGGGGATCTTTTTAAAGGGGCAACACTTTGAAAATCAACAGATTGTTCAGTATCGTACATCTCCTGCTCAACAAAGAGCGGATGACGGCAGCAGAACTGGCGAAGGAATTTGACTGTTCTACAAGAACCATATACAGGGATATCGAAACACTTTCAATGAGTGGTATTCCCATCTACACGGATAAAGGCAGCGGGGGCGGCATCAGTCTCCTGAAAGACTTTGTGCTGGACAAGGCCATCATTTCGGAAGAGGAGAAGAACGGCCTCCTCCTTGGGTTGGAAGTCCTACAGATAGCGGAGTACAATGACAACAACACGGCCATGACGCATCTTAAAAAATTATTCTCAAAAGATACGGAACATTTCCTTGAAGTCGATTTCACACCCTTTGACAACAATACTCAAAAAATGAAATTTGAACAGATCAAGGATGCCTTGAAAAAGAGTGTGAGTATAGAAATCCGATACCGGAATAAATCGAATGAAACGACTGAAAGAATCGTTGACCCTCTGAAACTGATCTTCAAGAAAAAGATGTGGTATCTGATCGCCTTCTGCCATTCGAGAAATGATTACAGAACGTTCAGGATCTCACGGGTTGAACAGATACAACTGACCGAAATCCATTTTGATCGCGAAGCATATGATACAGAAGCCTATCGGTTGACTTCCTTTGACAGCAGTAAAAGCGAGTCTGTTGTTTTATGGCTGACGAAAAGTGCCCTGTTTCGTGTAAATGAAGAACTCTTTTCCAGTGAAATTAAGATTTTGAAGGATTGTATACGCGTTTCATTAGAAACTGAAATAGATGAATGGATGACGAATTACATCCTGTCTTTTGCCGACTATCTGCTTGATTGTTCTCCTGAGAAATTAAAAAACAGACTGAAGAAAAAGGCTGAAAAAATCATGAGACTATAGGGCTATATTGCGGGGATTCATGTTCTTTTATGGAAAAAGGTTTATCTTTCAGCAGGTCTTTTGCAGGCACCCTTTGAATATGACACACTGATGTCATATTTGGAGTTTTATAATCTTCCAGAACGAAAAAGGGAGATGAGAGAAATGAAATACGATATCGTAACACTTAACGAAATGAAGGTTGTGGGACAATCTACCGTAACGACAAATGAAAAGGGAAAGGCATTAACAGATATAGGCCAGATGTGGCAGCATTTTCTTGGAAAGGGTGTGCTTGAAAGTATCAAAAACAGAGAAGATATACAGACCATCGGACTGTATACGGACTATGAAGGGGATCACACAAAGCCTTATCGATTCATGTGTGCGGCACGGGTAAAAGAAAATGGGAATCCGGAACTTGAAGAAAGAGTGATCGAAGCTGGAAAATATGCCAGGTTTGTCGGAAAAGGTCAGATTCAGAAGATTGTGGGAGAAATATGGCAGGCGGTATACGCCTCTGATTTAAAGAGAAAATTTGACTGTGATTTTGAATTGTACACAAACGACAGTCAGGATAGGAATAACCAAACGATAGAAGTCTATATCTCTGTTGAATAAACAGTCTCAAAAGCAAAACAGGCGGGAAAAACCCCGCCTGTTTTTATTGACAAATAAGCCTTAATCTTCTGCAAAAGCGTGACGTGCTTCAAATTCTACCGTATTAAGCTTCTTGATTTCCTTGTTATAAACACGTCTCATGAAGATCATACAGAACACAAATGACGTAATCTCGGCAATCGGGAACGACCACCAGACGTTGCTGACATTTCCCGTCATCGACAGCAGCCAGGCACTTGGCAGCAAAACGAGCAGCTGTCGGATAACCGAGACTTCCAAGCTGAGAAGGCCATGTCCCAGAGCCTGAAAGACAGATAGGGAGATGATCGAGAAACCGGCAAGAAAATAACTGATGGCGATCGTTCGAAGCGCCGGAATACCGATAGAAAGCATCATCTCCGTTGCGTTGAACATCTTCAGCAATTGATCCGGAATCAGCATCATCACAAGCGCGCCAATAACCAGCATCCCAAAGGCATACATAACACTCAGCTTGACCGTTTTCGTGATTCGCTCCTTGTTCCCCGCCCCGAAGTTATAGGCCACAATCGGTACCATTCCGTTATTCAAACCGAAGACCGGCATAAAGACAAAGCTCTGAAGCTTGAAGTAAACGCCAAAGACAGCCGTCGCCGTTGTGGTAAAGGAGATAAGAATACGATTCATGAAATAGGTCATGACGGATCCGATAGACCCCATGATGATAGAGGGAACCCCTACCGAATAGATATTGCCGATTATTTTGAGGTCCGGTCTGAACCCCTTGAAGGAAATCTTTATCTCATGGTTCTTTTTCATGTTGAAATACAAAGCGATGGACATTCCAAACAACTGCCCACATATGGTAGCGATGGCAGCTCCCTTAACCCCCATTGCAGGGAATCCGAGATAACCGAAGATCAGAATCGGGTCAAGGATGATGTTGATAATGGCACCTGTTGCCTGCGAAAACAGGGTATATAATGTCTTTCCCGTAGATTGAAGCAATCGCTCAAACATGATCTGTAAAAACAGGAAGAATGAGAAGGTACAAACGACAAAGATATAGTCCGACCCCATCTTGATGATTTCCTGAATCTTCGTCTGCGATGTGAAGAAGACATCTGAGGCCGTCAGTCCGAAGATGGCAAATACCAGAAAACTTACAATAGCAAGAAAGATCCCATTATCGGCTGTCTTGTTGGCCATTTTAAATTTTTTAGCCCCAAGATTCCTCGACAAAAAGGCGTTGACACCGACACTGGTTCCGACTGCAACCGCGATCATGAGATTCTGTACCGGGAATGCGAGCGAAACGGCTGTCAGTGCATTTTCCCCGAGTTGTGCGACAAAGATGCTGTCTACGACGTTGTATAACGCCTGTACCAGCATCGAAACGATCATTGGAATGGACATCGTCAGCAGCAGTTTGTTGACCGGCATCGTCCCCATCTTGTTTTCTTTTACTGAATTCATTGTTTTTTCCATTTTTTACTCCTTAATTTCACACTTCTTACTTAAATTAACCGGGACTTTTGCCCCCAACCCTTCTAAATTATCTATCATTCGACTATAATAATTTTTCAAAATCCCCAGTTCTTCCTCCGAAAAACCTCTGAAGAGCCCACGGTCTACCTCATCGGCTATCCGATGCAATTTGTCCGTATAACTGATGCCCTTTTCCGTGAGTGTGATAAGATTTCTTCTCAAATCATCCTCGTCCTGTACCTTCTTCAGTAAACCGGCCTTTTCCATTCGCTTGATGGAAATCGCTACGGTCGATTGACTGATACCGATCTCATCCGCTATTTCTTTCTGTGAGGCTATCATATTCTTCATATCATTCCGAAGGACAAAAAGAATGATCGGATGAGAGGCGTCACTGAGATCATTTTCTATCTCCTTCTGGTTCAATATGTTCTGATGCATCCTGCCGAGAGTTCTGAACAGCCATTCCAGTTGGTTTAGCGCATCCATTTTCTATCACCTGTATCCTGTCAGTCATTTTCCATCTGACATTTTTCAAAGCCGGCAAATATTTTGTCGGCAAAGTATTATAACAGAAAAATAATTAATTTGATATCTTAATTGTTTCAGGTTGAAGTTTTTTAGATCTTCTTATGAAAACATGATAAAATGAGACTAATTTCCATAAAGGAGGCGCAAAATGAGAGAAGTAGAACGTTTTTACGATAAGGACCCTTCCATTGAATGGAAAAGACTGGAAAAAAACCGGATAGAGTTTGACATGACAAAAAAGTATCTGAATCATTTTCTCAAACCCGGATCAAAGATTCTTGACGTGGGTGGTGGCCCGGGAAGATATGCCATCTACCTCTCTGAGGGAGGTCATGAGGTCTCACTCGTAGATCTTTCATCAAAGAATCTTGAACTGGCGAGAGAAAAAGCGGAAGAAAATGGCATTACCTTAAGGAACTATATTCACGCCAATGCCCTGAACTTATCCGAAACGGTGGAAGGGATGTTTGATGCGGTTCTGTGTTTTGGTCCGCTGTATCATCTCGTGACAGAGGATGACAGGGAAAAGGCCATCGGTGAATGTCTTAAAAGGCTGAAACCGGGTGGATTACTCTTCACCGCTTTCATTTCCGCCTTTGCACCGATCAACGATTGCGTCACCTATTATCCCAAAGGAATTATCGGCTACAAGGATCAGTTGATCAACTACACAAAGGATGGAGTCAATATCGTCAGTAAAGATAATCCCGGATTCACAACGGCCTATTTTATAGATCCGATGGCCATAACACCGCTGATGGAAAAATTTGAAATAGAAACATTGGCCATTACAGGTCTTGAAGGATTATTGGCACAGACAAAGGATGCAATCATGAGCCTGCCTGATGAGGCCTACGATGAATGGCTCGATTTGAATTTTCAGCTTGCTACCAATCCCGTTACCTGGGCCGGTAGTGAGCATATGCTGCATATCGGCAGAAAAAAATAAGAGGATGGGGATTCCCCATCCCCTTTTAAAAAGCACTTAATTTCGATAAAATATATTTCCCCCTGTTTCCCGGATCAACCTTGAATTTCTCGCGTTCACGGTACATATCTACCGGTGCATCCTCATATCCGCCAAATTTCGATTCAAAAAAGCCCATACCGGATGTGTATTCGTGTACCTTTATCTCATAATGTTTCTGATTTTCATAGGGAACGCTCCCTTTGATAATGCACGTTTCCCCGTCGATAACGGGTTCGTTCATGACTGCCTTCATCTGCTGTAAATCCGAGATGGCCTTTCCCATCGCGGAAACAGGGATATTCAGGGTATAATTGCTGACCGGCCACAACAACTTTGTACCGACTTTTTTTAAGGCCTCAAAAAGGACGATGGGCGCAAGATCCCGGTATTCTTTCGGCGTTGAGGAAACACTGTCGAATTGAAAGTCCGTGAACGTAATCTTCATGTCCGTCATCTCCCAGCCTTTCAAGCCCTGGTCAAGATAGGCAGACACCCCCTCTTCTACCCCTTTCTGAAAGGTCGGTTTCAGATCACCCGTTCCAACTTCAGAACAATACTGAATTCCACTGCCTCTTTCAAGAGGCTCGATCACCAAGGCTATTCCGGCATAAAATCTCAGGTGATCCTCATGAATCATCTTTGAAGACGAAGCCCTTCCAAGAGGTGTTTCCATATAAATAGTCATCGGCTCCTCCATCTCCGCTTCAACACCATAATCGCGTCTGAGCATTTCCCTTACAATCTCCATCTGGACATAACCGAAGAGGTTGATGTGAATGTCGTCGTTAAAATCACTGAGTTCATACGAGAGATACGGATCCGATTCACGCATCAGAGAAAGCGCCTCCAGCAGTTCTTTCCTCCGTGCCTTGTTTTTGGGACTTATCTTCGCCCTCAGTGTCGGTTTTCCTAGCGAAATGTCTGCCTCACACTTCGCTTCTCCAAACGTGTCTCCAATGTTCATATGATGTAACCCCGTTACAAGTCCTATCTCCCCGGCACTGATCCGATCAACAGCTTTCAGCCTACCGTTTTCCCAAATGGAGAGATTTGTTATTCGGTCTCCGCCTACGGTGTCATACCTCTTCAAAGAGCCGGATGTCAGCTTTAGAACACTAAATCGTCCGGTATGCCTCTGAGTGTGTCCGATTCTGAAAACAATTCCACCCGGAATCTCCGTATCCGAATTCTGGAAATGGGGCAGGTATTCGTTCACGGCATTGAGTATTTGTTCTATCCCAATATTGTTTAAGGCACTCCCAAGGAAAACGGGAAACGTCAGGCATTCTCCTGTGGCAATTTTCAGGAGGGTAGTTAATCGTTGCGATTCCAGGGTAATCCCTTCAAGATAATCCATCATCAGTGTTTCATCCACTTCACTCAGGAGCTCTACAATGTCATCGGTCATCCTCATTCCCGTCGCATCGACAACGGCATCTCGACTCCCCTCATTTTTTACGGTCTGCATCACAATAATCTTTCCCGTGAGCAGTCTCCTGATATCGTTCAGGACCTTTTGAACATTGACTCCCATCCTGTCGATCTTGTTGATAAAGAGAAGGGTGGGAACCCCCTTGTTGATCAGGGTGTTGAACAACAGCTTCGTATGAGACTGTACCCCTTCCTTTGCCGAAATGACAAGGATTGCCCCATCGAGAACGAGCATGGAACGTTCAACCTCGGCGACAAAATCCGTATGGCCGGGCGTATCGATGATATTCACTTTCTGTTCCTTATAATAGTACGAGGTCGAGGCGGATAAGATGGTAATGCCCCGCTCTTTCTCAAGATCAAGTGAATCGGTAAGCGTATCGCCATGATCCACTCTTCCGGGACGTGAAATGGCTCCCGTGTGATAGAGCAGTTGTTCCGTAAGTGTGGTCTTTCCAGCATCTACATGTGCAAAGATTCCAATATTTTTAATTTTTTCGTTCAAAAAATTCATCCTTTCCAGTTGACAGGATGAATCCGGCTTCGTTGTTTCGTTTACCTTCTCAACGCTTCAGCAGCCTAATTCATCCCCTCCAAGACGATTGCAAAAACATCTCCTGCGCTTCTGAATTTTTTGTTTTTAAACATATTCTCATCTCCTTAATCAATTCAGACTGAAGACTTCCAGTCTGTTACATGGATTATAACATAAAGCCACTCTCAATACAGATCCATCAGATATTTAAGAAATATCCTTCGCAGAAGGGCTATGATCGTTATCGCAATGATCGCCTCCGCTGCCCTCGACAGATTAAATCCACTTATCAGTAAACCCAGTGCAAGTGCCGATGCCGGTGGATGTTCCGTTTCAGTCACAACCGTCAGAAAAACCGTTAGTCCCACGACCATTGCACCGAATACGGTTAAAGCGGTATTCATCTGAAAGGACGGAAACACACTCAGAAGAAAATTCATCAGAGTGGAACATACCCACGCTGAAAAGATGGCAAAAACATAACTTCCAATCAGATATCTTGACGAAGCGGTCATTGTATGTGGCCGGGCAAAAGCGATCGAAGCACTCGCACCAATAGAGGCAATGATAACGCCTTCCGATATAAAATCCATTACAATCATGACAACGGCTATAACGCCTGCAACCATCATGGATTGAATGATAAACTGCCTTTTATGATTCTTAAATTTCTCATCAATTTGAATAAGCATATTCACTTGACCTCTCGGTATCCCATTCTTGATAAATTTTATCATAGAACGTATTTTCCCCACCGTTCATGCCAATTTTTGTCTATTCGTTCGTTTTCTGCTACAATACGATAATAAATAAAAAAATTATAGAGATCAAAGGAGGATTTATGGTTCCAGCATTACACAGAACATTTATAGACAACACCCTTGATTATTTCAAAGAAGATCTGAGGATTGACGGGATTGCGGCGGGAGGCTCCTACATCACAAGAGAAATAGACGATTATTCGGATATCGATTTCGTCGTTGTGATCAAGCCCGAATACTATCTGGAAGTTCTGAATGAGCGAAAACAGATAGCAGAAGGTCTTGGTCACCTGTTGTCCGCCTTCACGGGAGAACATGTGGGAGAACCCCGCCTGCTCATCTGTCTTTACGGTCCGCCGCTTCTGCATGTCGATCTCAAATTCGTCTCCCTCGATGACCTTTCACATCGGGTAGAAGATCCCGTGATATTATGGGAAAGGGAAAACAAACTGAGCGAACGGATGAAAGAGGAAGCAGCCGCCTTCCCCTATCCGGACCTTCAATGGATAGAAGACAGATTCTGGGTCTGGATTCATTATGCCGGGACAAAACTCGGCAGGAATGAACTCTTTGAGACCATCGAATTCATCTCCTTTCTCAGACAATCCGTCATCGGCCCGCTTCTTCTGATGAAACATAATAAGCTGCCAAGAGGGGTCAGAAAGATAGAAACCGATGTGCCGGAAGAGCTTGAAAGACTTAAACTCACCGTGCCGCAATACGACAAAGAAAGCTGTATTCGTTCGATAGAAATGTTGATCGAATTGTATCTAAAATTGAGAGAAAACTTTTCAAACGATGAATTGATCAGACACCTTGAGGCTCAGAAATACACCGTTGACTATTTACTGAGCATGAAGGGATAACAATTTTCTACCTGTATAAAATTGAATAAACGGACAAAATAGTTTATACCGGTCTCAATAGCAAAAACCCCCTCTATTTAAAGAGGGGGTTTTAATTGGAATTAAAAATATCCCTTGGCACCGAGACTGATACTGCTCAGGAAACCATCCGGAATATAGAAAGGATGCAGTTCGTCAGCAGCGTAACCCCACGAGGTATCCAGGATCACATCAAACCCTTCGAAACCGGAATAGGTCATCCCTGCGTTGACCAAAACACCGAATTTGTAGTCATCCGCTATCTCTGAAAAGGCGCAGACTACGGCTGCGGTAAAATCATGATCCGCCTTGTTGATCCTCAGAAAGGTTTCAAAACCGGGAGAATAGGAAAAATATTCCCCTTCAAGGGAATTGAATATCTCGAAGCCGAGGTTGAATTCATCCTCTTCCAGGCCGAGTCCCGTCATCGCACCGGTGTATTCAATCCCCGCAAGCGCCTTCAGGTAAACCGATTTGTCGAAGGTATCGAGAACTGTTGAAGTCGAATAAAAACCGTTATAGTCAAAGAAGAGTACCGTTTCGGTCTTCTCAGGAATCATGGCACTTCCTTCAAAATAGAATATCGTCGAATCGAACAGATCTCCCTGTGCATCCAGTGTAAAGGTATGTCTTGCCGGAATCACGAATTCCGCCTTTGAATCGTATATCAGACCGCCAGCCGGTACCACCGTTCCATCATCCAGCGTCGTTGTGGTGGATACCCTTGTATAATCCTGCCTGATCCACGTAGGCACCTGAAAGTGGAAATGATCTCTGTAATAGGCCGCACGCATCAGGATGTCATAGAATGTAAATCCCGCCCTGAGTCCATAGTTCATATCATGATAGTCAAGCGGGTAATCCTGTTCAAAATCATACCGCTCAGATACGTTAACCACAGCCGTCGGCGGACCGTCTATTGCGGAGATGACACCGACGGCATACCCCGTCAGATAGCCACTCGACATCAGTGTTTTCATATAGGTATTATAGGTAGGAAACGACATGTTTGTGTATGGCGTAAAGAAAAGCTCCATATCCAGATCATCAAAATACCCCTGCAACTGCAGCCCGTCTATCGGTTCCTTGACCGGAGTCGATCCCACCCCCATCATGGAGGAGGAACTCAGAACATCCGAGGGGCTGTACAGATTCCCGCTTCCTTTCTGAAGCTTGAAACGCCCCAGTCTGAGAACAAAATCCTCTATGGAATATTCATAATACAGTTCGTTGATGTTGATGAGAAAGCGGTCGAGTCCGAGGGCAAGGCTCATATAAGTCGGCAGCATGCCTTCATTCGTTCTGTTGCAGAACAGCAACGGATTTGAAAATGCCGCCGAGGCATCCATGGAAATCCCGTGAAAGAACGTTGCCTCTACATCAGAGAAAAAATAGCCGTAATCGGTCTGTGCGTCAAAATATATATCTACCCCAAAATTCTGAAAAATATCCACCTCTTCTGATTTCCCGTTATACCCGATGTTGTACTCAAATTCTCCCCCCCAGGAAAAGAGTACACCGGATGCAATCAGGAACAGAAGTAAAATGAAAACTCTTTTCATTTCAATCCCCCCTGGATTTGTATTTCCCCCTTTAAATATTTCGTTCAGTATAAATTCCCGTTCTTCTGTGATGATATCAGTTTCGATCACAGAAGAACAAAGAATTTAAAAAAATGTATTATCTGTACCTTAAAACCCTGCTGGTCATATTCAGGGTACTGAAGAATTTCGTGGTGATCGGGATATCAAACTCCGCTTCCACGAGGTTCATCCTCGTTGTATGGGCGGCTTCAACATCCGTAACTTCCAGCCGGCCAAAAACCGTATAGCCATCGATCTCATCGTAATCGGAAGCCGTCATCGTCTTGAGCATCTTATCATCGGCATTATAAAATTCGATTCGTTCCATGTTCATCGACGTCCTGTCAACCGTCATGATCATATAATCGTATTCCACATCATCATCCTCGATGTCTATTCGGATCACATAATGCACATCCGTTTCCTCGATCATCTGTGTCTCGTTGTCCTGCTCAACATCCCCGGAAACGAGGGATAATTCAGAGTACTTGAGATCGGTATCGAGGAAGTTGTCATTCTTCGTACTGCCGGTGATCTTCTTCACTTTCCGGTAACTCGGCATATAAATATACTGTTCATCTTCCTCAAGCGTCATAACCGTTGTTCCATCCAGATTTTTCGGTTTGATGATACGCATCATGGTATAACTGTCCGTTCCTTTACCCTCATCGAGAACGAGGATATAGACTTCCATTTCCTTGGTGTTCTCCACCTTTCCCGTTGAATCAATCAGCTCCATCTCATAAACCTGCTTGGCACTGTCAAATCCCTGACTGTTTTCCTCCATCTCGTCAAGGACTTCCTTTGCCGTCTTTGAAAATCCAGCTGAAAAGATAAAAGCCGAGATTAAAATCCACAATAAAACCTTTTTCATGTTCATGCCTCCTTAATTATTTAAGAAATTTTTCTTTTGGTATCATCATCAGCAGTATCGGCAACAGCGTAAAGAGCAGTATGGTTGTGATGAAGACGTTGAATGACGAGATCAGACCAAACTGCCCCATCATGGATGCCCGCGCAAAAGAGAGCGGGAAAAATCCGAGGAACGTCGTCAAAGCCCCTGAAAAGATCCCCCTTCCCGTTGTGGATGAAGTTCGCAGGATAGCCGCCTTTTTATCTCCGAGTCTTTTCAGCTCTATCTTGAAACGGCTGAGATAATGAATGGCATAGTCTATCCCCAGTCCCATCATGAGCGCTGCAATAATCGCCGTAGCGGCATTCAGACTGAAGCCGAGTCCCGATATGAAGCCAAAGTTGAAAAGCAGAGTCAGCAGCAGTGGAATCATTGAAACGATCCCAACGAGGAACGATTTCATCTGAATCACAAATAAGATATAGATGATGATGATGGCTATCAGAAGGGAATTGATCTGACTTTCCGTAATCTTTTCCTGTATCCCGCTTGTGATAAAATCCACTCCTGTCAAGTTAATCGTCATATGCTTGCCCTCATCAGTCGAAGCTATGGCGATAGGAACCTCTTCATCCTGAACATAGGCCGCCATCTCACGCGCATCGGCCTCTTTCATTGTTGGGTACACTCTGTGGATAGCCGAATAAGCCATATCGGATCTCAGAGTTGTTTCCTCCTGATACAGGAATTCTTCATACAATCCCTCTTCATCGCTGGCAACGATATCTTTAAACGCTGCCATATCTACCGGCTCCATATAATAATATTCCAGGAAATGGTTGAACCTGTCTAGTAATTCTTCCCCTGAAAGGGTGTTGAACAGTTCTTCGGATGATTTTTTCTTTATCGAAACAAACGATTCGAACAGCTTCGGATCAAGTTCTTCCCCCCTTGCAGTCAGGAACTGTTCCAATTGCCTTTCCCATGCTTCAAGGGTTATTTCATCTTCCAAATCAAGTACAGCTATTCTATAATCACTCAGGATTTGCTCCTCTATATAATCCGTTACGGGTTTGACAACATCAAAGATCTCCCCTTCAAAGGCACCGAAGGAACCGGTAAGAATCGCTCTGGCCTCGTTCTTTTTCATGGAGGTGATCTGTTTGACGGAATCGCCGTCCTGAATCATGAAGAAGAGCTGCTCCATTGTGGCATTCGATCCCGGGACATGAGGCGTTCCCGAAAAGGCACCCGAGATATCGGTAACCGTATCCGTCAGACTCCTTGAATTGGAGGCGATTCCGATGGTTTCCGCATATTTCTGTATATCCCGCATGGCACGGTTGAAGTAGAAATCACGATAGATATGATCGTCTCCGCTTCCCTGTATATAAACGGAGATCTGTTCCTGACCCCCAAAGTGATCCTCGAGATAACGGCCGCCGACGATCGCCACGTTGTCCTCTCCGAGGAAATCCGCCTGATCCGCTTCTACGGAAAGTGATGGCAATTGAGCCACCATGAGAAGTGAAAGCAGGATGATGACTGTTACCGTGATTGTTCTATGCTTCAGGACGAATTCCGTCACTTTTTTTAAAAAAGGCATCTCACCATGTTCATTCAGTATGGGTCTCGCCTGTGGTTTTAAAAGCAACAGAAGCGCCGGAACCAGAACAATGGAAGTAAGGAGTATAAAACCTATTTCGATTGAACCGAAGATTCCAAGCTGGCTGATAGGGAGAATACTCGCCGTCAACAGTGAAAGCAGCCCGGCGGCCGTCGTCACACAGGCAAGTACCATGGGTTTCCCCACATCCTGATAGGAAATTCTGACGGACTCTTTTGCATTTTTACCAAGATGTCTTTCTTCATAGTATTTTGAGATGAAGTGTATGGCGTTGTCAACACCGATCCCGATCATGATGATGGGGATAAGCAGTAGAATACTTGACATGGTTATTCCGGATACAAGCATCATGCCAACCGTCCAGATATCCGCAATGATAACAACCAGCAGGGGCATAAACAATCCGGTCTTCGTCCTGAACATAAACAGCAGAACCAGAACGATCAAACTTAGTGAAACCGGTATCAGGATCAGTGTGTCCTGACCGGAAAGTTTTCCAAGCTCATAACTCGTTGCCGGACTCCCCGTCAGATAATATTCCCTTCCCGTACCATCGAGATATTCATAGATTCCCGTCATCGCCTGACTGATATTTACCTCATCACTTCCGTAAAGGTTGAGGATGAAGAGAATGGACTGATTATCTTCCGAACAGAAATTATCTTTCAGTGTCTTGTCATTATCTATAACCATCTTTATCTTATCCGGATCCTCATTCTCAAGGTCATAACTCGTTTCAAGACTTCCCACGAGTATCTCCTGCTCGTTCGATTCAAAACTCATAGAATTCGTCAGAGAACTGACACTTCTGACACCGTAAAGTTCCGCTATTTCTTCCGTCATCTTCTCAATCTGAGGCGTTTCCTTCCAGTATTCGGGCCACTTGACGGCAACCGGCAGAATATTGTTCAGTTCAAAGGTTTCACTGGCCCTGTTGAAAAGCGCTACATGCTCGTCCCCTTCGCTGATGTAACGGGTAACGTCCTCATCCACCGTGAGTCCTGTGAAATACGTCGTGAACCAAACGGTAATCGCCACAAAAACAATTACAATTAATATAAGATATCCTTTTTTCATCTTTCCCTCCATATGTCATCAAGTCTTTTAAAGAACCAGTCTGGACTCAATATAAGTAGCCATTTGTTCGGGTGTATCTGAAAAATCCGTTTCAAACCAGTAATAGACCATACTCATGATGACACCGAGCAGGATCAGTTTTTCCTTGGTTCGCTCCGCTTCAGAACAGTCTTTTTTCGGCAGTATGCCTTCGAGAACATCCAGTGTCAACGTATAGTACATCCTGATGAGAATCGTTTCACACCCAGCATTTAAAAACAGGTCTACCGTTTTTATGTTTTTCTCTATCCAGTGAAAGAAGCCACAGATAAATTCATTGAGAGAAACCGTCTTCCCTGGAACATCCTGTTCGGTGAATCCCTTAAACATGTCGGTGATAATATCTTTATAGACGTCTTCGATACTTTTATAATGGCGGTAAAACGTCTGGCGTGAATACCCAGTCGCTTCATGAAGATCCATTACGGTGATAACATCTATTTTTTTCGTTTCAAATAACTTCAGTAAGGCCTCTTTAAAGGTCTTTCTCGTTTTACACGCTGTCTTGTTCAGCTTTTTACCGATCATATCCACTCCTTCGATTCAAAAACTGTTACACCTGTAACGATTCAGGATAGCACAGATTTGTTACACCTGTCAAGTTTTTAACCGTTATAAAAAGCATCTTCTACAGAGAAAATCTTTTTATAAATCCGAGAGTATTCACATGAGGATCAAGAACGGTTAATTTTTTTTGATCGATATTCCATACACGATATTGATTGCCCGTTACCTGTGATATACTTATCTCGCCTGAAAATTTCATGCGAGGGTTGGACTTTCAGGAGGGGATCATCAACGGAATACCTTATGAATCGGATGAAGGAACCGGAGATGGATTAATTGTTCTTTAAAAAATACGTAAGAATTTTCTGTAATGCAGTTTTGAAAACATTTTGTTTAAAATAATACCGGAAACACTCATTCCTTATCATGTCAAAGTGAGGAGATCTCGGTCTCCTCACTCTTTTCATTTTCTATTGATTATTCTTCGTCTTTGTCAACCTTCTGTTCAGAGAGTTTCTTCTCCATCGCCTCAAGTTTTTCCATGATCTTCATGAAATCTTCCTTTCTGACATACTCACTCTCATCTTTTTTCCCTTCCGCCTCGGCCTTCTTTTCCTTCATCTCTTCAGGAATATATTTTTTGACATATTCCTTGGCCTCTTCGGTGGTCAGTTTTCCCTTTTCCTGAAGGTCTTTCAGCAATTCGGAAATTCTCTGATTCATGTAGGCGGAAAATCCGATACTCAGGGTAATGGGGTTCATGGTATCTTTCAGCGTTCTTCCCTCATTCAGATCCTCAAACATTCTCTGTGCCTCTTCCTGAGTAATCTTACCCTTTTTAACGAGTTCCTCCATCTTATTCTTCATCTCCGACACGGCACCGACACTCATAAAAAACATGTTATCGAAAATAGACATCTTTCTCACTCCCTTCTTTATTTTAAGATTTGACACGATAAACGACGCAAGTTCCTCTTCCGTTTCCCTGAATCCGTTTTCTATCCAGTGATTTGTAATCGCCGTAAGCGTCCCCAACACCATTTTCTTCGTCAGATAGAATTCCGCCTGATCTGCATACGCCTCTTTCGAGATAACAAAGTCAAGCGATTTCAGAATGATGTTACTTGAACCCCTAAGCAGTAGATGCTCATTGCCTTCCATCATCAGGAGCCTCATTTTTTCCGGTTCTCTCTTACAGGTAGACAGGAATTTTTCTATAAATCCCTTCAGCGTAACCGTCTCCGAACTGAGAAAGTCTCCGATAAATCCTTCATATTCATCGTTCAGCATCTCTTCAACCACATCTTCCACCGTATTGTAATGGCGGTAAAACGTCTGCCTGGAATACCCCGTTTTCTGATGAATATCCTTGACCGAAATATCAGAGAGTTTTTTATCCTTCATCAGCTGAAGAACGGCATCCGTAATGGCCTGTCTGGTCTGTTCCGCCGCCTGATCCTGCCATCTCTTTCTCATGATTACCCCTTCGATTCTTCTATTTTTCCAACTTAGTCTTTGACATAGCTTAAGACGGATTTATAGCTTGACATATGTCACATTATAGAATTCAGTTCTTCTCTGACGGCAAACGGACAAATGATAAAGACTTTATCGATCTGTTCATGCTACAATGTTTAAACGATCAAAAATGGGGAGTGATGGCCATAGAAGATAAGAGAAATATCCTGAAGGAAGAGAAACCCTTCAGCTATCGAAAGACAAAGGATGAAAAGGCGTTGATTTACTGGAATGGTAAACAGGTGATGATCGTCAGGGGAAGAGATTTCAAAAAGCTTGAACTAAAGGAAAAGACGGGAGACGAATATGATATGCAGCTGTTCCTGGCCAAATTGACGGGAAACTTCAAACATGGAAACGAAGGGAACAGATAAAACAGAGAGGTAAAAAGAAGCCGTAAACGGCAGGTCTCAGGCCTGCCGTTTATATTTTTTATTCCTCTTCGAGGGAAAGGGTCATAAACTTCGACTGGACACCCGGAAGAACGTTTAATTTTCTGGAGAGTTCTTCATGTTTTTCAGTTTCGCCAACAAGTTCAAGGATGATGAGCCCCTCATCAGAACAATTGTCAAGCACATTGTCATGAAGCCCCAATCGCATCTTGATCAGACAACCCCATCCGGTCAGAAGTTTCTGTACCTTTTCCGCACTGTCTTTTCTGTTTGAGACCATTATAGCCATAACCGTTTTCATAAATTGCACCTCCGTGAATTAAAAAGTCCGCCAACAAAAAAAGGCGGATTATCAGTCCGCCTTTGAATCATCTTTATTATTTAAGACAATAGTACGTGCTCTTTCCGTTGTATACGGCGCAATCTCCGAGTTCTTCCTCGATCCTGAGTAATCGGTTGTACTTTGCGATTCTATCCGTTCTTGACAGTGAACCGGTCTTTATCTGTCCTGCGTTCGTTGCAACTGCGAGATCAGCGATGTAAGTATCTTCCGTTTCCCCGGATCTGTGTGACACAACGTTTGTCATGTGATTGATCTTCGCGTATTCGATCGTATCAAGAGTCTCCGTAACGGATCCGATCTGGTTGAGCTTGATGAGGATGGAATTGCTCGCCTTGTTTTCTACACCTTTGATGAGTCTCTTCTTGTTTGTCACATAAAGGTCGTCTCCAACGATCTGAACTTTCTTTCCAAGTGCAGCTTCCATCTTTGCAAAGGCTTCCCAGTCTTCTTCGTCGAACGGATCTTCGATAGAGATGATAGGATATTTTTCCACGAGCATCTCGTAGTAGGCAAGAAGTTCATCGGAAGTCATGTCTTTTCCGTCTACATGGTATGTCTTTGTCTCTTCGTTATAAAATTCACTTGCCGCACAGTCCATGGCGATGAGCACCTGTTCACCCGGTTTGTATCCGGCCTTTTCGATAGCCCTGATGATAACGGCAATTCCCTCTTCGTTGGATCCGAGGTTAGGGGCAAATCCCCCTTCATCACCAACAGATGTGATATTGCCTTCCGCCTTAAGGATGGATTTGAGGTTGTGGAAGATTTCCGCTCCGGCTCTGAGTGATTCTCTGAAGGAATCAAATCCCGCGGGCATGATCATGAATTCCTGAATGTCGAGGCTGTTGTCCGCATGCTGTCCGCCGTTGATGATGTTCATCATTGGAACGGGAAGTGTCTTCGCATTGGCTCCGCCAAGATACTTGTAGAGAGGAAGGTCAAGAGCGGCAGCGGCTGCTCTGGAACAGGCCATGGATACACCGAGGATGGCATTGGCTCCGAGTGTCTCCTTGTTGTCCGTTCCATCGAGATCAAGCATCACCTTGTCGATGAAATTCTGTTCGAAAACGTTGAGTCCGATGAGCTTGGGAGCGATAATGTCATTAACGTTCTTAACAGCCTTCAGAACACCTTTTCCCATATATCTGTGATCTTTGTCTCTCATCTCAAGTGCTTCAAACTTTCCCGTTGATGCGCCGGACGGAACGATTGCCCTTCCCATCGTGTCATCTTCAAGCCATACTTCTACCTCCACTGTAGGGTTTCCTCTTGAATCCAATACTTCTCTTGCAATAACATCATAAATTTCAAGATACATTCTTAAACACCTCCGTGTAATTTTTCACATGTTCAATAATAGTATACCATAAAGCGATTTTTTCCGTAAATCAGGGCCTCTGCTCGCTGTTTGACACCCTATATCCGTGTCAGATCGGTACATTAATAAACCAATGGTTGATATTCGTTCTACCGTTGATGTCATGAGGATAAATAGGTACATTCTGTCATCAGATCTCAGATATCCAGTATGATCTTGACAACACGACCGAGTATTATGCAGTCATTATCCCAGTTGTCACGGTTAAAGAAGATCGGCTCAAAAGCCGGATTATCACTTCTCAGAACAACGCCAAACGTATCCGGATAATATCTTTTTATAACCGAATCATACTGATTGATAATAAAGGCACCTACGGCACCCCTTCTTAATGATTTTTCCCTCTTAACCAATACCATTGCACCATCTCTGATCAACGGTTCCATACTGTTTCCCTTTACAAGCAGATAAAAATCCCCGTTAACTCCCGGGATTGCAGGTATCCAATCGAGAATATTTTCATTCGCAAGAATCGGTTTACCGGCCGCTATCTTTCCAACGAGCGGCAACATCCTCGAATGACCCTTATTCCTTTTTTCATCTTCTGCCTCAAGCCCGAGCAACCCTTCGATACTCGTCTGAAAATGCCTTGACAGCGTCTTCAATATCTCTATGGAAGGTTTTGATTTCCCCATTTCCAACTTTGAAACCATCTGCGGTGTCACATTCAGTATCCGGGCAAGTTCCGTCTGAGTCTCATCGGCATGTTCTCTCAGTCTCTTCAACCGTAGTCCAAATTCATTCATACGCTCTGATCACTTTCTGTAGAATTTCCGTTTATTATAGCATTAATTTTTTTGATTAACCAAAAATTTACAACCAACAGTTGTATCTCCTGAAAAGAAGGTGTATGATATAAATGTTGAACAATTATTCATCTTTTATACAGTTATTTTTCAAGGATGTGATCTATGAAAGCTTGTTTTCTTAAGATAGAAATCGTACTCGCCGAGAAAAAAGAGTCGGTTGAAATCAAGATTGATCAATATGAACCGGACACGGTTTACAAGATTCTTAAAAAAACAGTTGTAGGGGATATTCCATTTGGCAGACAAATCTCCAGGGTAGAATACATAGAAAGAGGCTTATGAATTATATATTGTTAACTTTTTGTGTTTTTCCTAAAATCGCTTGATTTTTTTTGTCTTAAGGTATATTGTATCATCGTGAGTTAATACTAATAAACGGGGTGATTCTATGAAAATAGTTATTATCGGAGGTGTGGCCGGAGGAGCAACGGCTGCTGCGAGACTCAGAAGGATCGATGAAAGTGCGGAAATCACGATTATCGAAAGAGGAGAACATGTCAGTTTTGCCAATTGTGGTCTTCCTTACCATGTAGGGGGGATCATTCCAGTCAGAGAGGCTTTATTGCTCAATACACCTGAAACGTTCAAGAAAAAGATGAATGTCGACGTCCTCGTAAAAACAGAGGCAACAAAGATAAATCGTGACACAAAAGTGATCACTATAAAAGACTTGAATACCGGCGAGGAAAAAAATCTGAGTTATGACAAGCTGTTGCTTTCACCCGGTGCCATGCCTTTCAAACCACCAATAGACGGAATTAACGATGAGGGCGTTTTCACACTGAGAAATGTATCCGACATGGACCGTATCATCGAATGGATCAAACAAAAGGGTTGTAATTCCGCGACCGTCATCGGTGGGGGCTTTATCGGTCTTGAGATGGTAGAAAATCTCCGTCATACAGGTATGGAAGTCAACCTCGTTGAACTGGCCGATCAGGTACTGCTGAACATCGACAAGGATCTTGCAAATGCCGTTCACGCCGAACTCGTTCAGCATGACGTCAGGGTTTATCTCAATGATGCCGTGAAGGGTTTCAGAAGTATTGAAGACGGTGTGGAGGTTGTACTCAACAGCGGTAGAAAGTTTGAAACGGGTGTCGTCATCTTCTCTGCAGGTGTTAAAGCCGAGACAGAGCTCGCAGTCGATTGCGGTCTCGAAATGGGTAAAAGGGGCATCAAGGTCAACGAATACCTTCAGACTTCCGATGAAGATATCTATACCGTTGGCGATGCCGTAGAAATCACACATGGCATACTCAAGACACAGGTCAATATTCCGCTTGCCGGTCCGGCAAACAGACAGGCAAGGATCGTCGCCGGAAATATGATCGGTTTTGAAACGGAAAAATACGAAGGCGCCATCGGAACAGCCATCACAAAGATATTCAACAAGACCGTTGCCTGTACGGGGATGAATTCCAGACAGCTGCACGATAACGGCATCAGTTTCCTCGAAACATTCACCATCGGTAAATCCAATGCCGGTTATTATCCCGGCGCAACACCGATGATTATCAAGACGTTATTCGGTAAGAACGGAGAAATCTACGGGGTTCAGATCGTCGGTGCCAAGGGTGTCGATAAGAGAATCGACCTGTTTGCAACGGCTATCAAGATGGGGATGAAGGTTTACGACCTCGAAAAACTCGAACTCTCCTATGCACCACCTTTCGGTTCCGCAAAAGATCCGGTCAACATCGTCGGCTATGTGGCCAACAACATCCTTAAAGGGGATGTGGAAGTGGTTACGTGGAAGGATGCCATGGAAGCAAGAAATGATTCCGGCAAGATCCTTCTCGATGTCAGAAATCCGGATGAATTAGAAATGCTCGGCACGATTGATGCGGATAATCTGATGACCATCCCGTTACCGGGGATCAGAAAAAATCTGAATGTATTCGATAAGGAAAAGGAGATATATGTCTTCTGTGCGGTAGGGGCAAGGGGATACTTCGCCTACAGAATACTGAAACAGAACGGTTTCAAGGTCAAGAATGTCAGTGGTGGATTTACCGTTTACAACATGGCGACAAAAAAGTTCTCCTAATCGTTTTAGAAAATTCATTTTGAGACGGGACTCGTTCCCGTCTTTTTTATTTTCATAATCCAAATTCAAATGATACATAAACCGAAACACATCCGTCTACTGTTCGGGGAGTGATGACATGCTATTAACCGCGTTTGGAATTGTATTTGTTTTGCTGATCCTGAGTACGATCTTCGATCTATTCATTCTTTATCCGCTTTTAATCGCACTGTTCCTTTTTGGAGTGATTGCCGTAAAAAGGGGATGGAAACCGGCCGATGTCATGAAAATGCTGTTAAAGGGAGCTTTAAAGACCTGGCCTGTTGTTCAGATTTTCACATTAATCGGCATCCTGATAGGCTTGTGGTTTTCTGCCGGTTCTATTGCCTGGATCGTTTACAACGGATTATCATTGATGATTCCCGAATTGTTCATTCTCTTCGCCTTTATACTCAGTGTCATCGTCTCATTCCTTTTGGGAACCTCATTTGGCACGGTGGGAACCATCGGTGTCATTCTGATGATCATGGCAAGGACCGGTGATATTGCTCCGGCACCGCTTGTCGGCGCCATCATCGCCGGAGCTTATGTTGGAGACAGAAATTCTCCGATGTCTTCCAGTGCCCATCTCGTTGCCACACTTACAAAAACGGATATTTATATCAATATCAAAAATATGTTTAAGACGTCCTTTATTCCTTTATTGTGCGCTACGCTTTTTTATCTCGTTATTTCATTGAATTTACCCTTTAAACCGGGCGAAACGGAGATTATCGGTCATATTCCCGAATCGTTCAATCTTTCTTTGTGGAATATGACACCCGTCCTGACACTCATCATTCTTGTTATCACAAAAATCAACGTCAAGACGGCCATGATCATTTCAAGCCTTAACGCTTTTCTGGTTAGTCTGTTCTTCCAGCATATGGAATTCGTTACTTTACTCAGGACGATGGTATTCGGTTTTGAACTAAACAACGCCGATCCGCTCTTTGATATCTTCAGGGGCGGGGGGATCATGATGATGTTCAACGCCATGCTGATCGTACTGGCGTCTTCCGCTTTTGCCGGCTTATTCGAACACACGGATCTGATCGTATCCTTTGAGAGGAAAATAGAAGGGTTGACGGGGAAAACAAGTCCGTTTTTCTCCGCCGTTGTCACTTCCGTTATCACCGCCTCACTTGGAGTTACACAGGCACTTTCCATCATCATGAGCGAGCAGCTGCTGAAAAAGCCCTATGAGATTCAGAACCGGGATAAATATGATCTGGCACTCGATATAGCCGACAGTGCTGTTTTACTATCCGTTGCCATTCCCTGGAATGTTGCCGGACTGATACCGGCAAAGATGCTGGGATACGATGCAAGGTTTATACCTTTTGCCTGTTTCCTGTTTTTCGTCCCGGGTTTCAGGTTGCTGCTTGATTTTAAGCGGAGGAAAGCCAAAAGCAACGAACGTACTTAGGGTCCGCTGAAAAACAAAAAGAGGCGGAAACCTCTCCGCCTCTTTTTGTAACTTTTAAATCCGTTTATCTCTTAAGGTTCACCAGTTCCTGCAGAATCTGGTCAACTGTCGTAACCGTTCTCGCGTTTGCCTGGAAGGCCCTCTGAACGATAACCATTCCGGTAAATTCTTCCGCAAGGTCTACGTTGGACATTTCAAGAACACCCGGTGAGATGGTTCCTCTGCCTCCGACACCCGCAAGGCCAACCTGTGCAATACCACTGTTCGCACTGACCTGATAAAGGGTATTTCCCATCTCAGTCAAACCGGCCGGATTGTTGAAGATGGCAAGGGCAATTCTTCCGAGCACATCACTTTGTCCGTTTGAAAAGGTTCCCACTACTTCACCGGCGTTGTTGATGGCATAATTCTGGAGTGTTCCCATGGCATTTCCATCCTGATCGGTAACGGAAGCGGAAAATTCACTGGAGAATTGGACCAGCTCTGAAAAATCAAGCGCTGCACTGACTTCAGTAGCTCCTTCTTCCGGAGGAGGCGCAGCCCCGTCGTCCACCTTAACACCCGGATCGAATTTGATTCGGGTAATGTTGATATCATCTTCTACCTTACCGTTCTGTCTGAGTGCTTTAAGAGCCGATATACGACCGGCGGAATCAAATTCCACAACACCGCCTATAACGGAGGTAATATCGTTCGGACTCGGGGTATAAGTCTTTTCATCATCATCCACATAACTGATGGGAATCCCGGATTCTTCCGTTACTCTCCAGGCCCATTGATTTTCCTTCAACTTCTGAAATTCGACATAAACGGTATAATCATTTCCAAGTGAATCATAAACCCTTGTGGAAGTGGTAAACGAGGGAGCGACATAATCGCCGAGTACATAATTCTGTGTATCGTTCTTGTCAAAGAACTTGATATCTCCCGTCTTCGGAATCGAAACAGACGCCTTAAGCGTATTTGAAACCGTCACATCAACGGTATTAAATTCCTGGGGATTATCCGGGTTGGCATATTCGATTGAGAACTTTGTCGGATCCGTCGTTGGATAATTTGACATAAACTCTACCCTCTGATTGGATTCATCCACGGTATATTGAAGGTCGATATCCACCTTTGAATTCTGTGCACCGGTAGAGGTTCCATTACCGGCTCCGAATGGGTTGCTGATGGCCTTTTTTGATAGCTGCCATGAGTTTTTCGTACCGTCTCCTACAAATGAGTCCTTCGTACAATATTCGATCCTGATCTTTTCTGCCCCGACGAGACCCGTAGCACTCTGATTGATGATATTCACGGTACCCGTATTGGCATCGTAGGTATAATCCGTATTGGCAACGAGCGGAGTGGCAATAACGTTTCCCGCACTGTCAATCCCCGAGACAATCAGATCGACTTCTGTGATTTCATCTGTTCCCATAGAATCGAGTATAGGTCCCGAGATGTTGTATTTCGTCTTGGTATCGAGATAAGACTGATCTTCCTGAGCATAGTATGAGATATTCACTATATCGCCGGACGCCGGTTTCCATGAAACCGACGTACCACCTGCCGTCAACCCGAGATTCGCCGTTACCATCGCGCCTGTCGTCCCCAATGGGTTGCCAGTTGCATCTTCTATTGTATAATCCTCTGATCCCATTGTGTTGGTAAGGTTGTAGACGGCCTTCGTGATGATCTTATCCAGAATACCGTCATCGTTGGAATCAAAGATGTCCTTTATCGAGGCTTCAATACTCGGGGTTGCCGTCACCGTCGGACTGTAATTAAACCAGGTACTCTCCGCATCGCCACCTATGATGGTATTGGTAAATGCGTTTCCACCTGCCGCACCATCTAAGGTGGTAGTTGGATACTCGTAGAATTTTTCGATGTTCCCGAACTGATTCAATTCAAGCATACCCGTCGTTACGGACAGCTCAGGTAACTCGCTCGGATTTTCGGCATTCCAGTCAACGAGTTCGGCGGTCCATGTGTATTTTATCGTTGAACCTGAAAACAGTCTCTTGGTATCGAAAGGAGCCTGTTTCTCAAAAGTAAACCGGACCTTATACGTTTTAGTCGGATCGTCCGGATTTTTAACCGTTATCGTAAGGGGCTCGATACCGACATCTGCATTGAGATTTCCTCCAAGATCCATGTTCGATGTTGCCTTAGCCGGCATTGTCATCCCGGCCTGAATATAAAGATCGGAAGGCGGCTTGTCAAGATCGAGATATCTTTGTCCGGTCTTCGGATCTACCTTTGAGATCCATCCCTGAAGTTTCAGGCCGGTTGAGGGTTGTACAAAACTTCCATTTGAATCCAGTTCATAATCTCCAGATCTGGTGTAATAATTCTGAAGGCCATCGGACAAGATAAAGAATCCGTCTCCCTGAATCCCAAGATCGGTCTTCTTACCGGTATTCTGAAAACTCCCCTGAGTCATGACCTTACTGATGGAACCTATCTGTGACCCAAGCCCGATCTGCATGGCATTTGTTCCACCTCTCCCACCGCTTTCCGGTGATTTTGCACCAACCACCGTCTGATTCAACATCGACTGGAAAGTAGTCCTGGAGACTTTAAAACCTACTGTATTAACGTTCGCTATATTGTTTCCTATGACGTCCATAGAACTCTGGAATCCCTTTAATCCTGAGATTCCGCTGAACATAGAGCGCATCATAACTTTTCGACCTCCTCGTTTTGTGAAAGGGGGGCGGATCGGACGATCACCGTCCCGAAGTTTCCTCTGTGAGGACCAACTACACCTCTCATCAAATTCTGCTTAACTGAATAAAGTATCATCATTTCTTGATATAAACACTGTCGATGTTGGTGAAAAAACGACTTTCCATTTCCTCTTCCTTCATCGCAGTTACCACCGTTTTATCCTTCACACTGAGGATAAAGGCATCTTTCCCAAACATCGCCAGCGTATTTCTGGCCCCTTTATCCTTCGCTTCCCTTGCAACCTCACCGAGTGATTCAAGTCTCTTTTCATCCATCTCAATCTGTCTCGTCTTGATTCGCTCCTTCGCATGAGAAGACAGCTTTACCTTTTCTTCAACGGTCTGTTCCTGCAGCTCACTGACTATCTGCTGAAAACTCTGTACCTCTTCCGTCTTTTCCTTTTTCAGAACCCTTTTCTGAACATTATCGCCATACAGCGGTGTCGCTCGTGGATTGATCAAATTGCCGCTACCACTCATGAACTACACCTCCCTCAGGTTTCTTCAGTATTCTCCGGCTCTTCGGTGATCTCTATGATGCTTTCAAAATTATATTGATTGTCATTGATGACTACGTATATCGAATCATCTATAAACTGAACCGCTTCTACCAGCCCACCATCTACTCCACCAAAGGATGTTTCCTGTCCATTTGCATCGACACTCAGCAGTTCATAAAAATAAGTTCCCTCTTCCTGAAGTGTACCACTGCCGTTTCTACCATCCCACTGATAACCGTAAATACCGGTGTCTTTATACCCAATTTCTTCTTCCCTCACTATTTTCCCATCAGAATCCTTTATTCGGATGGTAATGGTTCCGGGATCTTCAACGTTATAAACGATTCCCTCGGCATAGTCATCCTCATATCTTATCGTATTTGTTTCGATAACGGCATATTTTCCTACAACCGCTGAAGCCTGTAATTTTGTCGTCGATTGCACAGATTCAATATAATTCTGAAAAGACTGACTCATATTCGTCATCTGTTCCATGGTAGAAAACTGTGTCATCTGATCGAGAAATTTCTGGTTGTCCATCGGTTCAAGGGGATTCTGGTTCTGTATCTCTGCCACAAGCAACTTAAGGAATGCATCCTTGTCCAACGTATTTGAATTATCACTGGAACTATTTGTCGTGTTTGTAAAAAGATTACTGTAATTATTTACACCATCAACTGACATAATCTTATTCTCCTCCTTTCAAAAGGTCGGCAAATGAGTACTCCGTTTCATTTTCATAATCCGAATCTGACCCATTTGAGTTATTTTCTTCCTTTTGTCCATTCTGACCGTCCTGCGAATCAGGATTTTGATTCTGCTGATCCGTACCCTGTTCCTCATACTTTTCCATCTGAACCTGAACTTTCTGAAGTTCAAATCCACTACTGGATAATCTTGCCGCCAATGTTTCTGAATTTCTCTGAAGGATTTCCTGGGCTTCCTTCGTTTCAACCTGCATGAAGATAGAAATCTTTGCCCCTTCCTTAACTACCTCAAGGGATACCTTCCCGAGTTCCGGCGGAGTCAGCTGTATGGTCGCGGTCTCTACCTTTACCATCTGTCTTTCCATCATCTTCGTCATATCACTGATACGCTGATAGACTTGTTCAAGATTGGGCGAATTGACGGACTGGCGATTTAACACCGTCGTAGTTAACGACGTGTTCGTCTTCTCACTGGAATGATTCGTATGTTCACCCGTTAACGATTCTCTCGCTTCCTTCGTCTCATTCTGTCCCTTCGTCTCCACCTTGTCAGCACTTCTGTTCTGAAGTTTTTCCACCGACTCCTTAAATTCGTCTATCTGTTTTAACTGCCCCTGAAAAACCTCCGTTTTTTGACCCGAATCCTCTTTTAAAGCAACTGACTGTTCAGAAACCTGCGTGATCGAGCTTCTTCTGCTGATAGGTGATTCATACCCCGTCCTCAAAAAGGCCGCATTAACTCCCACCTTTCCCGAAGATTGTGAGTTTTGTCGCATTTCCTCAGGTTCTTTTGAAGTCATCGTCGTAATACCGCTCTGAATCTGCCTGATTTCCGTTCTTACCGACTCGGTAATCCTTTCAAAACTAACCGCCATCTTCTGAACAATCTGAGAAGATTCTTTTGTCTTGAAGACCAGATTGTTTCTGTCGTTCCAGAAATCATCCGAAAAACTTCCCGTACTGAAACTTTTTGCGATAAACTGCTGAACGGCAACCGTCCTGACAGTTCCGGTCTTTATCTGCGAGAAGACCGTTTCATTGTCTGCTCCGTCAAAGAGTTTTGAAAAATCGGAAAGTTGTGAAATGACCGATTCATTTTTCTCGATAAATTCTTCCATCTCATCCACGTTAAAGGAACTGATAAACTTTTCCACTTCTTCCTGTGGAATCAGTTTGGATTCAAAGAAAGAACTGACCTTTTCGAAATCAATTCCCGCATGATTCTCTAAAAACTTCGCAAGCTTTTCAGGGATAACAAGATCTACAGTCTGTTTTGTTTTCCCCTTCTCTTCATCGGCAACTGGAGTTTGCTCCTCCACTTTTGTTTTCGATTTCTGATCGACCTTCGAAGTCTGATCATTCTGCGCCTCAGCAGCAAATTCATCCACCTTGATCACATCGGATTCCACCGAATTTTGTTCGGAGTGTCCTTCGTCAGTCATCTTTCCAACAAGTTCAGATTTTTCCGGTTCAACTTTTACCGGCTCAGTCTTCACCTGTGGTTCAGCGGTCTTCAGCTTCTTCTGTTCTGACACTATTCCCGTAAGCTTACCCTTCTCTGCAACAGATTCTGTTTTTAATTCTTTTTTTGATTCCGTTTTGTCCTCTGTTTCCAATCGCCTGACCTTGAGGACATAATCCTTCAAAGTTGCTTCAGGTTTTTCTTCCAAATCATTCACGACTTTCTTCAGAGAGGTCAGGATTTCTTTTGTGGATTTGCCTTCATCTCTGAGATTGGCGATGTAACTTTCCACGTTGGGAAATTTTGCTTTTTTATCCCCTGAAAGGAGTGAAATCAATGTTTTCGTCTTAACGCTCTCCGAATCGGTCATGGTTTCCGCTTTTTCAAGCGTAACTTCAGTCCCATCCGTTTTTTCTCCCGTTTCAGCAGACTGTACGGGGATCCCCTGTTCTTCGGCCTTTTCAACCGTTTCGGTTTCCTCCGGCTGTTTATCCGGAGCTTCAACGACAACCGTTTCATCGGTTTCCTTTGTTTCTTCTGCCTTAGCCTCTTTTTCAGGGGATCTTTCCGGCTTTTTGGCAGTCACCTCAAATTTTGTTTCCGAGGATTTCTGTTCCTCCTGCAATGTCTTGTTAAAGGAACTCCCGGAATTATCCGCAGAAGACCTGAACTCCTTTGAGTCAACACTTCTCGTAGTAGCCGATTTGATTCTTGATACATTTGCTTCGGTTCCATTCATCTTTACGGTATCAATCAATGTGGTTTTCACTTTGTCACCTCCTTACCTGAAAGATTGGCAAGTATTTTCCCTGCCTTGTTTTGATCAATAGTGGCCAACTCACCGACTATCGCCGAGGCAATCCCCGGATCAACCAGTCTGAGGCCGCCAACTATTTCTTCTACATCTATCTGATCAGACGCTAACGCCTGTGCCAGTAACTTTTCGTCGCCGTTTGACAACCAGCTGGCAAGCTCTTCATAACGCTGCTTCGTTGAATCCCAGGAAGTCATTTCAGAGACCAGTCTTTCCTCTTTCAGATTTAGTTCCTGCTGCCTGGCATCCAATGTTGACCGGAAGGTATCAAGTTCTGACTGAAAGGCACTCAACTCGGTGGCCTTATCCTCAAGCAGCAACCTGTCATCCTCTATCTTCTGAATGTAGGTCTCATAGATTTCCGAATAATACTTCTGAGGTTTAATCACATCTCTTGGAGTATACTGAACATAATTTCCAACAACCGGAACCTTTTCAAGCAAATAAGACAGATAACTTCTCCAGTCCGTCAAGGGGGTTACCCCAGATTCCCCGAGTTTTTTGAATTCAAAGTCGATATACCCGTAGATCAGGGCCAGAATTCCTATGATAAAAACCATCATCACCACTATAATCATTCTCTTCGCTTTACCCTTCTTCGCCAATGTATACTCCTCCCCTTATATTTTTCAATATTCGGGGGAGAAATTCCTCAATGAATTTTTTTTCATCTCGAAAAATCCATCCCCACACTTCTTTGACAAAATGCGAAAACGTTCTGATAAAAAGTCAGTTAAAAAAAGTTCATATTCCTTTTTTATACAATTTTAAAGAGAATCTGATATAATTCTTTTTAAGGGGAGAAGAAATTATTGTTTCATCTTACGAAATGTTTTCAGTCCTATTCGTTCAGGAAACAAAACAAAATTATTATCTTAATAGAATTACTATGCATCAGGAGTATTTTTCAGGAGGAGATCTTTTTGAAGGAACCAATCTTAAGAGTTCAGAACTTAAGGACCTATTTCTCCATGGCAGAGGGAACCGTCAAGGCAGTCGACGATGTGTCCTTTGATGTCCATGACGACGAAGTCATCGGTATCGTTGGTGAAACGGGTTCTGGTAAAAGTGTCACCGTCAAGTCCATATCGGGACTTATCGGGAAGCCTGGCTTCATCGCCGATGGAAATATCCTCTTTAAGACGGAGGAATTAAAGGAGCTGCAGGAAAACGGTTATCTTGACCTGACAAAGCTAAAGGGCGACCAGTTCACAAAAATCAGGGGAAACCATATCAGTATCATCTTTCAGGACCCGATGACTTCGCTGAATCCTATCTTCACAATCAGGAGACAGCTGTTGGAAACGATCATGTTCCATCAGAAGGTCGATGAAAAACAAGCGGAGGAAATCGC
>Ga0116164_10000577_pt1 | contig 31363 bp, 26 predicted proteins | sample AD_UKC109_MetaG_FD_89888 | JGI IMG/M metagenome (GOLD analysis project Ga0116164, IMG submission 89888) | Active sludge microbial communities of municipal wastewater-treating anaerobic digesters from Hong Kong - AD_UKC109_MetaG | ecosystem: Engineered > Bioreactor > Anaerobic > Digestate... | reverse complement strand
GTTTACGAGGGATGGCCTTCAAGAAACTCACCAGTGAGATAGGGGAGAAATTGAGAAAGAGGAGATTGGCAGAAGTTGAAGCCGTTTTTGGGTTGCTGAAACAGAATGGAAGGTTCAGAAGGTTCCATCTAAGAGGTCTTGAGAAGGTTGAGGTTGAGTGGGGAATTCTGAGCATGGCACACAATCTAAAGAAGTTGGCGGTTGGGTAGACCGCTATTTTTTTTGTTCTTTGTCTCGCTGCCAAATCTAAATAAAAAGAGGCCGATCCAACTAACTTTTGGGTCAACCTCTCTGCAAAGCCGGGGTGAAGGGAAAGGTTGGCAAGAGCATCCCTCATCCACCGCAAGCGGTCCCTCCCCTTCACTGCGTTCCGCGGATCTTCGACCTTTTCCCCAAGGGAAGGCTGGGAAAGGAGATTGCCACGTCGCTTCGCTCCTCGCAAGGACGGTCTATCGTCATCGCGAGCGTAGCGTGGCGATCTGCCTTTTATGACATGGTAAATGCTTACTCTGAGGACTCCTCGCAAAGACGGGGTAGGGCTAGAATTTGCCGGGTTGAAAATCGCAACCCGGCCTACGACTGATTGCGAGTGTATGTAGATCAGCAGATTGGGCAACTGGAGACCTTACGGTCAGCCAACGTGCTCGGTCTGGAGACCGGCACGATCAAGGATGAACTGCAGATTGCCGCGTCGCTAAGCTTCTCGCAGAGACGGGTCTTTAGTTTTTCAACACACGATTGTGCCGGGCTCTGCCCGAGCACAGCATCTCGCCGCAGGCGGCCAACACCAACATGAGACTTTTGGTCACCTCCCGTGCTCGGCGGGCTCACACGCGCTTTCAGCGCTGGGGTGCTTCGCAAGACGCCGGCACGATCAGACGTATAAAAAGAGGCTGATCAATCACTTGATCAGCCTCATAACGTTACAGAATTGGGTTACAAACCCTTCCGGGTGGGGACTACTTCTTTTCCCACTCTCCCGCTGGATAGCAGCAGAAGATGAGGTCTTTAGCGGCTTTGAGTTCGTCCGCGCGTTTCACAGGGGTGTTATGCGGGGCGTTCTTGAGCAGCTCTGGCTGGGTGCGGGCTTCTTCGGCGATTTTCAACATGGCATCGACGAAGCGATCCAGCGTTTCAATACTTTCAGTCTCGGTCGGTTCGATCATGAGGGCTTCATGAACGATCAGCGGGAAGTAGTTTGTGGGTGGATGAAAATCGTAATCCATTAGGCGTTTGGCGATATCCAGGGCGTGGACGTCCGGCACATCCTTCCAATAGCCTTCGAGCACGAATTCGTGCATGCACGAGCGCTGATAGGGCAGGGTGAAGGTGCCTTTGAGCTTGGCTTGGAGGTAATTGGCATTCAGGACGGCTTTTTCAGCGATATCCCTCAAGCCCTCCTGCCCGAGCATCGCGATGTAAGTGAAAGCGCGGACGAGCATACCGAAGTGACCATGGAAGGCTTTGACGCGCCCGATGGATTTCTCGGGGCGGGCAAATCCGTAGGTCGGAGGGGTTTCCTCATCACCCGGACTGGTAATGACCACGTGGGGATCAGGGAGGTAGTCGACCAGCTTTTCGCAGACCATGACTGGACCGCTGCCAGGACCACCACCGCCGTGAGGCGTGGAGAAGGTCTTGTGGAGGTTATAGTGCATCACGTCGATGCCGCAATCGCCAGGCTTGAACACGCCGAGTAGGGCATTCATGTTGGCACCGTCGCCATAGACTAAGCCGCCGGCTTCGTGCACGATGCGGATGACTTCGGCGGTGTTCTCGTCGAACAAGCCGAGGGTGTTGGGGTTGGTGAACATGATGCCGGCGAGGGTGTCATCGCAGAGCTCAGCCAGGGCCTTGAGGTCCACATTGCCGCGTTCGTCCGAAGGCAGCTGGATGGGGTCGAACCCGAGCATGGCCGAGGAGGCAGGGTTGGTGCCGTGGGCAGAGTCGGGTATGAGGATGCGGGTGCGTTTGAGGTCGCCATGGTCTTTGTGGTACTTGGCGATGATCATCGTCCCAACTAGCTCGCCTTGCGCTCCGGCAGCCGGCGCCAGGGTGGCATCAGCGAATCCGCCGATCTCAGCCAGCCAGTTTTGCAGGGTGTACATCAGGTAGAGATTGCCCTGAACGGTGTCTTCAGGCTGCAGGGGGTGGGTGGCAGCGAAACCGGGGTAACGAGCGGTGGATTCGTTGATCTTGGGGTTGTACTTCATGGTACAAGAACCAAGGGGATAGAAACCAAGGTCGATGGCGTAGTTTTTCTGTGAGAGCTTGGTGAAATGGCGCACAACGCCGAGCTCCGAGATCTCGGGGAAGGGGAAGTTCACGCGCGCGAATTCCTGGGGGAGTTCGGTCAGGGGAACATCGGGTTCCTGGAAGGTTACGCCGGTGCGACCGGTGGAGGAAAGCTCAAAAATGGTTGGCTCACGCATGTTCCACCTCGCTCAAAACGTCGGTCAGATAGTCTGTATCTTCGCGTGAAATCATCTCTGTGACTGCCATCAGGAGGCAGCCTTCGAGTTCGGGGTAATCTTTGCCGAGGTCGTAACCACCGAGGATGCCGTGATCCTGAAGGTGTGCCAGCAGCTCAGGGACGTTCTCGTCAGCCAGGACAACAAACTCATGGAAGAACGGCGTGCTCTTGAAGGGGAGTTGGAAGCCGGGAACTTCCTGGACCGCTTTGGCGGTGTAGTGCGCGTTCTGATAGCACAGATTCGCGACCTGCTGGAAGCCAGTCTTGCCGAGGAGGGTCATGTAGATCGTTGCGGCAAGGGTCATGAGCCCCTGGTTGGAGCAGATGTTGGAGGAGGCTTTCTCGCGGCGGATGTGCTGCTCGCGGGCGGTGAGGGTGAGCACGTAAGCCAGTTCACCCTGGGTGTCGACGGTTTCGCCGACGAGGCGACCGGAGATCTTGCGCAGGAGCGTGTTTTTGACCGCAAAGAAACCGAGGTACGGACCGCCATAGGAAAGCGGAATACCAAGCGGCTGACCTTCGCCAACCACGATATCAGCGCCGATTTCGCCGGGAGGGGTCAGGAGGGCTAACGCGGTGGGGTTGGCCACGACCGCGACGAGGGCTCCCTGGGCATGAGCGGCTTCGATGAGGGGTTTGTAGTCGATGATGCGCCCGAAGAAATCGGGATATTGCACCATTACAAGGCAGGTCTCGAGGTCGATCTGGTCGATCAGGTTCTTCAGGTTGGGCTCAATGCCGGTTTCAGGATCGTCCCCGACGATGCGGATGGCGTCATTGGCTTGCATGTAGCCGCGGATGACCTCGCGATACTGCGGATTGATGGCGCGCGAGAGCAAAACCTTGGCGCGTTTGCCACGGAAGTTGTTGTACGCAAGGATCACGGCTTCCGCTGCGGCAGTCGCGCCGTCGTAGTGCGAAGCGTTGCTGACGTCCATGCCGGTGAGCAGGCTGACCAGGCTTTGGAACTCGAAGATCGCCTGGAGTGTGCCCTGGGAAATCTCGGGTTGATAGGGGGTGTAAGCTGTGTAGAACTCACCGCGCTGGAGGAGATTGTCGACCGCGGCAGGGATGTAGTGTTGGTAGGCGCCGGCACCCAGGAAGCTAATAAAATCGCGGGTGGTGGCGTTGGCAGAGGCGATGCTATCCAATTCGGTCGCAGCTTGCATCTCAGAGAGCGGCTGCGGCAGGTTCAGATCGGGGAAGCGGTTTTTCTCAGGGACCACTTTGAAGAGGTCCTCGACTTTTTCGACCCCGATTGTTTTGAGCATCGCCTCCACATCAGCATGTGTATGTGGAGTGAACATAGGTTTAGCGGTCCTGGCAATAAGCGTCGTAGGCAGCAGAATCCATCAGCTTGTCAAGCTCGGACTCATCGCTGACGTGGACTTTGGCGAGCCAACCGCCAGTGTAGGGTTCGGAGTTCAGCAGCTCGGGGGTGTCGGTGAGGATCTGGTTGACCTCGAGGATCTTGCCGCTGACGGGGAAGACGACTTCAGCCGCAGCCTTGACGGACTCGATCGTCGCCAGACTGTCTCCGGCACTTACTTCATCATCGGGATCAATGGCGAATTCGACAAAAACGACGTCAGAGAGGGAATCCTGCGCATAGTCGGTGATGCCGATGGTGGCAATGCTGTTTTCAACCTTGACCCACTCGTCTGTTTTCTGATATTTCAGTTCTTCTGGCACTAACATTTTGGCTCCTTTTAGCTTGTTAATTAGAACAGAGGCACAGTTTGTGCCCCTGTCATCTTCGATTTCAGAGGTTTAAGGGTTTGTTTACCTGAGAGTTTCACCATAGCGGCTTGCCCCTTCGGTGCCTGAACAAGCAGGACTCTTCCCAATGGACGCCTTTAATTTTAGCTTTTTGTGGGGAATAGTCAAGCTAAATTTTCCTACTGGAAATTTGTTCTTATTTGTGAAGACATTAACTCAGGTCAGTGAAGCGTTCCGGATGGGAGTAGACATTAAAACGCGAACCGCGGGCGTAGCCGATCAGGGTCATGCCTTTTTCTTTTGCCAACGCGACTGTGACGGTGTTGGGGGAGGTGAGCGAGATCACAACCGAAATACCCATGCGCGCAGATTTTTGCAGCATTTCTGAGCTGATGCGCCCAGTGGTGAGCATGATGGACGGTTTGAGCGAGGGGTCGCTGAGCAGAATGAAACCCATCAGTTTGTCTAGGGTGTTGTGCCTGCCGATATCGTCAGCCAACAGCTGAATGTTTTTGCCATCCGAAATTGCCGAGCAGTGGACACCACGGGAAGTTGCCTGGGCGTGTTGCGTTTTCAGAAATTCATCAAGCAACCTGGCAACAGTTTCAGCGCTCAAATTGACTTCATTCAGGTCGGATTTTTCTGGCTGTTCGAGCCGCTGGGCAGTCTGTCCGCCGCCGCAACCGGTGGTTTTGATCCAGGTTGGGGGTTTGGTGATGGCTGAGGCAGTGTCCACTTCCACAAAGTCCGCAGTATCGCAGACATGCACACGGGTGATATCTTCGGCAGAGTTGATCAGCCTTTCGTTGTAAAGGAAACCAACTGCCAGCTCGGCGATCATGGTTGGAGTGCAGAGCATTTCTGTCCAGGGCTTGCCGTTGACGATCAGGGTGACTGCCTGTTCGATGGGGACCTGACCTGTTTGGGTCTGCCATTTGCCATCAGAGTACTGAAAAAAGGAGAGTTCGATGCTTTTCATTTGCCTACTTTCCATCTGCCCGAATGACGCCGCCCCCGAGCACTTTTTCGCCTTCGTAGAATACCGCGCTTTGCCCGGGAGTGATGTCCCGCAGGAGGTGATCCAATTCAACCATCACACCCTTGTCATTTGCGGCGGTCAGGGTTGATCTTATCGGAATTGCGCGATATCGGATCTTCACCTCGCAGTCTAAAGGCAAGCGGGGTGTTTCGCCGCTGATCCAGTTGACCGGACGAACAAGGAATTTGGAGTTTCCAAGTTGGCTGGCTGTGCCAACGATCAGCGCGTTGGTTTCAGGTTTCTTTTCGAGGACGTACAGCGCTTCGGTATAGGCAGGCAGGCCTTTCCTTTGTCCGATGGTGTAAAAAGCCAGGCCATGGTGCATGCCCAAAAGTTGCCCGCTGGCAGTCCGGACCTCTCCGGGTTGGGTAGCAGCGGGGGCGTACTCACGCAGAAACTGGTGGTAGTCTTCCTGGTCAACAAAACAGAGGTCCTGGCTATCGGGTGTTTCCGACACTGCCAATCCAAGGTCTTGGGCGATAGCCCGCACTTCTGGTTTTCGCAGTTCGCCAAGAGGAAGGATCGACCGTTTCAGTTCCTGTTGGGTAAGGTTGCCCAGCATGTAGCTTTGGTCTTTTGCCAGGTCAGTTGCGCGCCAAAGTTCGAATATGCCATCATCAGCCTGGACAATGCGCGCGTAATGACCGGTTGCCACGAATTCTGCTCCCTGCGCGTCACCGAAGTCGATCATCTGAGCCCACTTGAGAGCGCGGTTGCACAGGACACAGGGATTGGGGGTTTCATTTGCGAGGTGGCTGGCAATAAACGCTTCTACGACCTCATGCCGAAAAGAGTCACGAACGTCTTTGATATCCAGTGGAATGCCCAACTGTCCAGCGATCTGCCTGGCTGCTTCGAGCCCTTTTTGTTCTGTTCGGTTGGTATGCCAAAGCTGGAGGGTCAGAGCATGCACTTCGTAGCCTTGCTTGATCAGCAAAGCGGCTGCTACCGCGCTATCCACGCCGCCACTAATGGCTACTATGACTTTTGCCATAATTTCTCCGCTGCTAATTATAGAGGATTTCAGGCTGTAGTTTTGCCCGATAACTCTTTGCCCAGGATTTGCCCGGCTTCTTCAACATATTTGAGCGATTGGTGGCGGAAGTAGGTGTTGTAGAGCTCAGCATAGTGCCCACCTTGTTCTAGCAAACCTTGATGGCTGCCCTCTTCAATGATCGAACCGTGGTCTATAACGAGGATGCGGTCAGCGGATCTGACAGTCGAAAGCCGATGGGCGATCAGGATACTGGTAGAGTGTTGGAGGATCAGCCCGAGTGCCTGTTGGATCTGATATTCGGTGAAGGGATCGATGCTGGCTGTGGCTTCGTCGAGGATGAAGATGGCCGGTTTGTGCGCCAAGACGCGCATGAGAGCCACCAATTGGCGCTGCCCCATGGAAATATGGGCACCGCGTTCACCAACCTGCGTGTCGAGCCCGTTGGAGAAGGTTTCAAGCCATTCACCATTGCCAATCTGGTTCGCAAGCTGCGTGATCTCTTCCCGGCTGATGTTTGGAGCGGCGAAGCGAATGTTTTCCTCCACCGTTCCGTCAAACAGGAAAGGCACCTGGGTGACAATACCCATGTTGCGTCGTAAAGCAGGCAGATCGAACTTACGGATGTCGATGTCATCGATCAGGAGCTCTCCTTCCTGGAACTCATAGAAACGGGAGATCAAGCGGGCAATCGAGGACTTGCCGGCTCCGGTATGACCAACGATGGCGATACTTTCTCCGGGAGCGATGTGGAGATCGAAATTATCGAGTACCTTTCCCCCTGTCGCGTAGTTGAAACTGAGGTGGTTAAAATCAATTTTGCCTGTAATGCTGTCAACCTTGAGGTTTTGGCTCTGGATGACCGAATGATCTGAATCAATCAGGGCAAAAATACGCTCCGCGGCTGAGAGGCCTGTTTGGACCTGGGTCCAGTAAGAAGTGACGCTCAGGATTGGCATCAGGAAACGATCGCTCGCCAGCAAGACCATGTACCACGCGCCTGCGGTGATCAGACCCTGGGTGACACTGAGCGCACCAAAATAGACCAGAACAGCAATGCTGATGCCGCTGATGGTGCGCATAACCGGGAAAACAATCGAGAGCACGAAACCACGCTGCACGTTGACCTTGAATGATGTTGTGTTGGAGGCTTTGAAATCCCGGTAAATTTCTTCTTCCTGGCGAAAATTCTTTGCGACAGAGATACCGCTGATCGTTTCTTTGATGGTTGCGTTGACATTTGCCATAGCACGCATGCCTTTGGTCGTGACACGACGTGCCAATTTGCGGAATCGTGAGACAACCAGCATGACGATGGGAATAAATGCTATCAGGACCAAGGCAAGTCGCCACTCGGCGTTGAAAAGGATAATCGCAGTGACGACGGATTGGACTATGCTGCCGGCAACATCCATTGTCAGACGAATGAGCATGGAGAAATCATTCGTGTCGGTGGTGATGCGGGAGACGATGCGCCCGGATGAAAGACGGTCATGGAAAGCGAGATCCTGCTCGATGGAAGAGGCGAAAGCATCAATCGACAGGTCGCGATTCATGTTCGCAGTGATACGCGACATAAGTCGTCTGATGACATAATAGAATACAAAATCCATGACTTGCAGGAAGATCACTCCCGCAACCAGGACAGTGTATGCCATTTCGTTTGGAATGCCAGCGATGCCTTCATCGAGAACCTTGGAGATCAAAAGAGGTGGCAAAGCGGCAAACAGACCATGTAAAATGATGCTGAAGGTCATCCAGAAGATGAATTTCCGATGACGCTTTGCGTAATCCCAGATGCGACTCAACAGAATTTTGTTGCTATACTGTCGATCGTAAAGTTCACCGGTGAGACCTTGATGGAAGCCCATTATTCTTTAGCCTCCGCGAAGATATTTCGGTAGGATTTTGAGGTCTGCATGAGTTGGTCATGCGTTCCGATGGCAGAAATGCGCCCTTTGCGCATGACAATGATCAGATCAGCCCAGCGTATCTGGGACAAGCGGTGGGTGATGATGAAGGTTGTTCTGCCTTCGGAAGCCAGTTTGATTGCCTGTTGGATCTCATCCTCGGTTTTGCTGTCAATCGCGCTGGTGGAGTCGTCCAGTATCAGGATCTTGGGATCTGTCAGGAATGCCCTGGCGAGTGCCAGCCGCTGGCGCTGACCACCGGAAATGGTTGTTCCTCTTTCCCCGATAACCGTTTCATAACCATCAGGTAATTCGTTGATGAAACGGTCTGCCTGGGCTTTCTGTGCCGCAAGCACAATTTCATCCTGGGTGGCATTAGGTTTGCCGAAGGCAATATTTTTAGCCACTGACTTTGAAAACAGGAAGATATCTTGTTCAATGATCGAGATCTGACCCCGGAGGCTGTCGAGCTTCCATTCCCTCAAATCAAGCCCATCGATTTTGACACTGCCAGTGAGGGGATCGTAGGTGCGGTTGATCAGACGCACCAGGCTGGTTTTTCCTGAGCCAGTTTGTCCAACGATCGCGACCGTTTGGCCCGGGTAGACTTCAAAAGTAAGTTCCTGCAGATTGAGGTTTTTGCCGTCGTAAGCAAAGCTAACATTCTCAAAATTGACCTTGCCTTGAATGATAGCACCGTGACCGAATTCGTTTTGGTCAAGATTGTTCTCACTATTCATGGTGGAAAGCAACCTGCGCGCGCCAGCGATGCCAAGTGAGATCTGGGAATAAGATCGGATGGAGGTGTTCGTCGGAAAGCCGAGCATTGCAAGACCGCTAAAGTAAGAAATGACGCTGCTTAGCGGAATCGCGCCTTGCCTGTAGAGGATCAACGCGTGCAGCAGGCCAAAGCCCATTGCCAGCGCCAGGAGAAGCAGCGGAATAAAACGTGCTTCGATGTCCCCTTGTTTGACGTTGGCATCCCGAAAAGCTTGCGAGTTCTTTTTGAAACGATTGATTTCCGCTTGTTCCTGGGAAGCGGCTTTGACGGTCTCAACCCCATCAATGTCTTCAGCCAGGCGGCTGTTGAGCGTGCCGAAGGTAGAGCGAACTTCGCGCGTGACTGGTTCAAGGATCCTCAGGAAGTGTACGATCGCTACAAAATAAAAAACGATGAACAAGACCGGTGTCAGCAGCAGGGCGGGGTGAATGGAAGCACCAATACCGAGAGGAATGAAAAGAAAGTTGATCGAGCCCAGCACCATGTTGAGTCCAGGACTGAAGATGTAGTTGACCTCGCGAATGTCGTTGGTGGCACGCGCCATCAAATCCCCGATTGATTGCAAGGAGTGGAAAGTCATGCTCTTGCCGAGCAGACTGATGTAAAACTCGTCGCGGACATCACGTTCGATGCGTTGGGCGGTGACTTCAAAACCAAAGTTGCGGAAAAACTGCATGAACCCGCGAATAATCTGGGAAATTCCCACCATTGCGCCTGCCCGAAGAAAAATTGAGGGCAGGGGATTGCCGCTGGTTAAGTTTTCAAAAACGATACCATACTGAAGCGCAGGGATTGAGGCCAGGGCAGCATTGCCCATCGCCCCAATGATAGCTACCAGGAAGATAGGCCAGTGATGCAATGCATGCGATGCCACCCAACGAAACGCATTGCTGCGATTGGTCTTGTATTTGAAGGGACTGTTGAATTCACTTATTGCCATTATTTACCCGATAACCTGATGTTACCAAAGCGTTATTTTACCCCAAGCTTGCATAAAGCGAGGGGATTTGCTCAATTTATCGTTTTTGCCAATCTTTCGGGTCTCTTTAGAATATCTTTTATTAATAAGACCAATCGCTTGACCGATCTGAAAGTGGGGAGTAGAATCAAAGCGATTGATTAATACTATTAATCAGATTAATATGGTCAACGAGCTCAGTCCTGTTCTCAAATACATTGCAGACGCTACCCGTCAGGATGAGCCTATTCCCAGCATAACTGAGTTAAGTTCCCAACTAAAAATATCGACAGCAAGCGTTCGCGAGCAGCTTGAAGTTCCAAAAGAGTTGGGTTTTGTTGATGTACGCACACGGACAGGTATCCAGAAACATGATTTCTGCCTCACCCGTCCGCTTACGCTTTCAATGACTTATGGTTTGCGAGTTGATCCGTATCTTTTTCAGGAGTATGCATCGCTTAGGCGCCAACTTGAAATTGCATATTGGTACGAAGCCTGCTCTCTGCTTGAGAAGTCCCACGTACAGGATCTACAGGAAATACAGGAACGGGCTTGCTGGAAAATTAGCCAAACTCCGGTGGTAATGCCGACCTTGGAGCACCGAAGATTTCACCTCACTATCTATGGACCGTTAAATAATCGCGTTCTTAATAGTGTTCTTGAAACCTACTGGGATCTCTACGAAACTTCCGGGATTAATTATTATCGCAACCATGAATATCTTGAAACTGTCTGGAGCTACCATCGTCAAATGCTTGAAGCAGTTGCGAGCAAAGCCTATGAAAAAGGGTATGAAGCTTTGGTGACTCATTTTGAGTTAATGAAAACATATAAAAAAGCAGATCTTCGACAGAGATTTGAGTAAAAGGAGAGATTTAAGCGATGCTAGAGACCACGCAAATGTCGCCGCAGGGCAACGAAAGGATTGTTAATGAAGTTTGTATGGCTATCTGCACGGTCAATGGATCGGGCAGTGCCACCGCGAACAACATTTTATATCGTTCGTTGTTTCGTATGGGAATTCTGACCTCCGGGAAGAACATCTTCCCGTCCAATATAAAAGGTTTGCCAACCTGGTTTGTCATTCGTGCTTCAGCCCGCGGTTATACCGGACGCATCGTACATGACGATGTGGTTGTGGCGATGAACCCGGCCACTATCCAAAAGGATGCCACCTATATTCTGGATGGCGGTGTGCTGTTCTATGCTGATCACCTGGAGAAACCCGAGATTAAGGATAAAGAAGTCATTTTTTATCCAATGCCCATTAAAGCCTTGATGAAGCAGGTGGATGTGCCCCGAAATCTGCAGAGTTACATGGAGAATATGCTCTATGTTGGAATTGTGGGTCAGGTGCTTCGCATCCCTGAAGAGATTTTGAAAGCTACGATTGATCATCAATTCCGTGGGAAACCTGCAATTGCTGAATCCAATTTTAACATTGTGAAACTGGGGTTTCAATACGCCCTTGAAAACATTGAGAAAAAAGATCATTTCTACCTGGAGCAGTTGCCAGAACTCAAGGATTACATCCTGACCGACGGCAACAATGCAGGTGCGCTTGGCTCACTCTATGGTGGTGTGCAGTTTTGCGCCTGGTATCCAATTACCCCGGCGACAAGTTTGGTCGAATCGGCTATTGAGCAGGTGGGTAAACTTCGTAAGGACCCAAAAACTGGCAAGAACACCTGTGTGATTTTACAAGTCGAGGATGAACTTGCTGCCGCAGGCGCCACCTTAGGAGCTGGTTGGGCAGGATTACGAGCGATGACCTCAACTTCTGGTCCTGGTATCAGCTTGATGACCGAAAACATCGGCCTGGCTTACTTCTCTGAAACCCCGATGGTCATCTGGGATGTGCAGCGGGTTGGACCGAGCACCGGCTTGCCTACCCGCACGGCCCAGGGCGATCTTTCCATGATTTACACATTAGGGCACGGAGACACAAAACATGTGATTCTCATTCCGGGCACTGTTACAGAATGTTTTGAGTTTGGCTGGCGTTCGCTGGACATCGCTGAAAAGTACCAAACCCCCATATTTGTGCTCTCTGATCTTGATCTTGGGATGAACACCTGGGTTACCAAGCGTTTTGAATTCCCCAATCAACCTATTGAACGAGGCAAGATCGTTTGGGAAGAGAAACTTGAAAAATTCAAGGATTGGGGTCGGTATAAGGACCTGGATGGGGATGGGATCCCTTATCGAACGGTCATCGGCAACCTGAGTGAAAAAGCGGCTTACTTTGCACGGGGAACTGGACACGATGAGTATGGTAACTATAGCGAAGATCCTAAAAATTGGTCTGACATGCTAGGTCGGATCGGATTGAAGCTGAATGGTGTGGTCAAGGACTTGCCCGGGCCAATTATCCGAAGGGCAAAAGCAGACGCTGATATTGGCATCATCGGCATGGGCTCCACACACGATGCTATGATCGAAGCCCAGGACCTCCTGGCTGAGATGGGTATTCAGGCGGATTATATGCGGGTTAGGGCATTGCCTGCGAACACGGTTGTGAGGGAGTTTATTGCCAGTCATGCCCGCAACTATGTCGTTGAGCTCAACCGTGACGGGCAGCTAAGGCAAATCCTCTCACTGGAGATCTCAGAATATTCCGAAAAATTGATTTCCATTTCCGAAATTGGAGGTCTTCCTCTGACAGCGGCATGGACGGCAGAAAAAATCTTCGCAAAGGAGAAACATAATGGAAAAAACCGTTGAGTTGAACCGCCTGGGTCTTGCGCTGGCTGACTACAAAGGAAAACCTTCAACCCTGTGCCCTGGCTGCGGGCATAACGCCATTTCAAACCAGATTCAAGCAGCTATCTGGGAACTTGGACTAGCTCCTGAAAAGGTGATGAAAATCAGCGGCATCGGCTGCTCGAGTAAAAGCCCAAATTACTTCCTCAATCGCTCTTTTGGCTTTAATGGTTTGCATGGGCGCATGCCCACGCTGGCAACTGGCGCTAGTTTTGGGGATTCTTCAGTAAAAATTCTTGGCATTTCCGGGGATGGCGACACTGCCAGTATTGGAATGGGGCATTTCAAGCACGTGATCCGGCGAAATGTGCCGATGGTCTACATTATTGAGAACAATGGTTGCTATGGTCTGACCAAGGGGCAGTTCTCTGCCACAACAGATCAGGGTCTCGTACTCAAGCACCAGGGTGTCAACTTGCTGCCCCCACTTGACCTTTGCATGGAAGCGCTTATTAGTGGAGCGCCTTTTGTAGCCCGCACCTTCTCCGGGGATGTAAAGCAGATGAAAGAGTTAATCAAGGCTGCACTCTCTCAGAATGGCGTGGCGGTGATCGATGTCATCAGCCCTTGCGTCACTTTCAATAACCGCGACGAAGCATTGCAGTCTTATTCGTGGGGTCGTGAACATGAAGCTCCCATCCAGGGCATTGCTCATTTCAGCAAACGTGAGGATATGCAAGTTGAGAATTTTGAAGAAGGTACTTATCGGGAAATCCAACTGCAAGACGGGTCTTATATGGTGTTGAAGAAGATCGACAAAGATTACGATCCGACCGACAGGCATGCCGCATTGGACCTGCTGACGGAGTCTTACAAGTACCACTACTTTGCAACCGGGTTGATTTACTTCTCGGAGGTTCCTCCATCCATCCAGGCGCAATACGATCTTCCTGAGGAGCCGCTGAATCGTCTCTCGTCAGATCGCCTGCGCCCAAGCAAGGAATCGCTCGAAGCGATAAATGTTTCTCTCTATTAGAAGAATTTGGTTACAAAAACCGGTCTTATTCAGACCGGTTTTTTGTTTAAAACCGGAAGTAGTTTAGACTTCCAGAATAAGCTTTTTAATCTTAAGGATTAGCCCTTGAGAGTGTAAAGTAACGCGAGATTAGGGCTGGTGAAGGCACCAACGGGAAAGCCAGTGATCACAACTACCTGATCGCCGCTTTTTAACGGTGTGGCTGCTGTCAACGCAGTCTCGACGTGGGTGACCATCGTTTCGAGCGTATCGGCGTGCGGAACACGGAAGGGTGTGATGCCCCAACAGATTCCCAGCCATTGGTAGGTGCTGATCTCAGGAGTGAAGGCAAAAATTGGCACATTTGGTTTGGTCTTGCTGATCCAAAGCGCGGAAAGACCAGACCGGGTAAAAACAACAATGGCGGCTACATCTTTGTCCTTGGCCATATTGCGCGCAGCATGCGAAATCACGATGGCGTCATCAGTCGAGACGTCAGCTTGCAGGATATTGTGATGTCCCCAATCATCAGCATGGCTTTCTGATTCCAAAATGATACTTGCCATCATGCGGATGCTTTGCACCGGGTACTTACCAGCGGCTGATTCTGCTGAGAGCATTACCGCATCAGTTCCATCAAAAATAGCATTCGCCACATCGGCTGCTTCAGCGCGGGTGGGGCGGGGATTGTTGATCATCGACTCGAGCATCTGCGTGGCGGTGATCACAAATTTGCCTAAGTTGTTTGCCTTCTTGATAATCTCTTTTTGAACCGAAGGAACCAGGGCAGGAGAAATTTCCACACCAAGGTCGCCACGAGCAACCATCACTCCATCTGTTACTCTAACAATCTCATCCAGGTTGGTGATTGCCTCAGGGCGTTCCAATTTGGCGATAATTGGAGGTAGCCTTCGATTACCTATTATGCTGCGCATAGTATCGCGCACCATTTCGATGTCCGCCGCTTTTTTGACGAACGAAATTGCCACGAGGTCAACCCCTGCCTCAAGCCCAAACTTTAGATCTTCGAGATCTTTAGCGGTAAGGACGGGAATTTCAAGATTGGAACCAGGCAGGTTAACACCTTTGTGAGATTTCAGATTTCCACCAAGGATGACTTTTGCAAAAATGTTCTCACCATCCAGGCGAAGCACTTCAAATTCGAGCTGACCATCATCCAGCAGGATATGGTTGCCAGGAACAAGAACCTCATGAAGTTTGGGAACATCAAAAGGAATGAAAACCACCCCTTCTGGCAGGTTTTGCGGATCATCACGTGAACTAAGCGCCACTTCTTGTCCAGACTGGAGCTTAATAACCCCATCTGGCAAAATACCGATACGTAATTTTGGACCCTGAAGGTCCATAAGGATCGAAATAGGTTTGCCAAGATTTTTAGAGATCTTTCGAATCAATTTGATCTTTTCGCCATGGTCTTCGTGGGCACCATGAGAAAAATTCAAGCGGCAGACATCCATGCCTGCCTTTACCATCTCCACCAGCGTAGCTTCATCCGAACTGCTGGGGCCTAGTGTGGCGACGATCTTGGCAAACCGGTACATTGCGACCTTCCTTATCTTTTCAAGACATCCGCGATTATCTCGAGCGCCCAGTCGAGGGTTTCTTTCTCGATCACAAGCGGTGGGGCAAAGCGAATCACGTGGTCGTGGGTTTCTTTGGCGAGGATGCCAGCTTCTTGCAGCATTTCGCAGTAGCGCCGGGCACCACCAGCTTCGGGATAGAGTTCAACGCCGATCAGCAAACCGCGTCCGCGGATTTCCTTCACTACGGGGGAGTCAATTTCACGCAGCTTCGACATAAAGTAATTGCCGAGCTCGGTCGCCCGTTCTGCGAGGTGTTCCTCGTCCAGAACTTCCAAGGCAGCCACGGCCACAGCCGCGGCTAATGGGCTGCCGCCGAAGGTGGAGCCGTGCTCGCCGGGTTTGAAGAGTCCCAAAACCTCGTCATCAGCCAGAACTGCCGAAACAGGATACATACCACCAGAAAGGGCTTTGCCGATGACGATAACATCCGGGCGAACATCTTCGTGTTGGGAGGCGAACCACTTGCCAGTCCGGCATAGACCAGTTTGAATTTCATCCGCGATAAATAAAACGTTGTTTTCTTTGCACAATTCCGATACGGCTTTGATATAACCATTTGGAGGTAAAACCACGCCATTTTCGCCCTGAATCGGCTCAAGCATAATAGCGGCAGTGTTGGGCGTGATGGCGGCTTTAATTTCTTCAATACTTCCGTACGTCACAACTTTGAATCCGGGTGTGAAGGGACCGAAAGCTTCCCTGTAGAATTCTTCGGTAGAAAAAGAGACGATCGTAACGGTGCGCCCGTGGAAATTGCCGGCAGCGACGATAATTTCAGCTTCATATTTGGGGACGCCCTTGACCACATAAGCCCATTTACGCGCAACTTTGATGGCAGTCTCCACCGCTTCCGCGCCACTGTTCATGGGCAGTACGCGCTGATAACCGGTCAGGTCTACCAGTTTTTTATAGAGCTTGCCAAGTTTGTCGTTGCGAAAGGCGCGTGAGGTTAAAGCGAGTTTTTGTGCCTGATCAACCATTGCCTTGACGATATGCGGATGGCAGTGCCCTTGGTTGAGGGCGGAATAAGCACTGAGACAGTCGAGGTATTTTTTGCCTTCGACGTCCCAAACCCAAACGCCTTTGCCCTCGGAAAGGACAACACTTAGCGGTTTGTAATTATGTGCGCCGTACTGGTCTTCGATTTCAATGTAGTCTTTTGTTAACATTTATTTCTCTCCTAGTAATGTTTGCAGAATTGCTTTTTGTGCGTGCAGACGATTGTGCGCTTGCGGGAAGAGGCGTGAGTGAGGTCCATCGGCGACTTCGTCTGTAATTTCCTGGTTTCGGTGAGCGGGCAGACAGTGAAGTACAATCGCTTCCGGCTCAGCTTCGGCAACTAATTGATCATTTACCTGGTATGGAGGGAAGACCAATTCGCGTTTGGCGGTTTCTTCTTCCTGACCCATGCTGGTCCACGTGTCGGTATAGATAACATGGGCTCCCTTGACGGCTTCGTGTGGATCGCGCAGGAAGTTCAGTTTGCTCCCGCTGGCTGCCGCAATCGGCTTGACTGTTTCGATGGCTTGCGTGGGCATGTCGTAATCAGCGGGATTTGCGATTGTGAAGTTTGCGCCCAACTTGGCGGCAATCTGCATCAGCGAGACAGCCACATTGTTGCCATCGCCGACGTACGTGATGTTGACATCTTTGATTTTGCCGAACTCTTCATAAACGGTCATGATGTCTGCCATCGCCTGGCAGGGGTGACTGTAGTCACTGAGACCGTTGATAACCGGGATGGAGGACCATTCTGCCAGCTCGAGCACGTGTTGGTGCTCAAAGACACGCGCCATGATGCCGTGGACCATACCGGAGAGTACCCGGGCAATATCGGCAATTGACTCGCGTTTGCCCAATCCGATCTCATTCGGCGAGAGGTAGAGTGCGTCTCCGCCGAGGTGGCGCATGCCCATGTCGAAACTGACACGGGTTCGCAATGAGGGCTTTTGAAAAATAAGTGCCAGCACTTTGCCTTTCAGGGTTGGCTGATTGCCGCCCGCCATGTACTCTTGCTTTAGCTCAACAGCTAAATCAAGCAAGGCGAGCAGCTCATCGGGGGTGTAATCGATGATGTCCAAAAAATCTTTGTGCATATTTACTCCTACAATCTCCTTTTTTTTTGGCAGACTCAAGATAATCGCACAACTCAAAAGAATGGTGCGATCGCCTGGTTGGATTGTACCAGACAAATAGCTTTCTTCCCGATGGAAGAGGCGAAAATGGGACAAGGAGACAACCTTAATCGACCTCTCAGGGGAGAAAGGACGAAGTGTGATCTGAACTGTTCGCAGATTTAGTTTGGGTCGTGAATACTTTTTTGGATCGGGTTATTGAGCTCGGCAAGAATGGCATCCTGCATGTTGGACATCGCCTGCCAATCTGACTGTGAAGCATGGTCCATTCCAGTCAAGTGCAATATCCCGTGCACAAGCAACATTTCAAGCTCGGTCATCATTTCCAGCCCACGGGAATCTGCCTGCCTTTTTGCCGTTTCGTATGAGATCAAGATATCACCCAAATAGGTCTCTCCGCTTTCTGGATCAATAAAGGCGTTTTCGAAGGAAAGCACATCCGTTGCTTCGTCGGTGTCGCGATATTGAAGGTTGAATTCCTGGATTGTTTTGTCGTCCGTTACCTGCAGGGTTACCTGTGGCTCGGTTTCAAAGCCCAAAAATCTGAAGGAGGTTGCACTGACTTCTCGCAATCGATTTTTGTCCAGTTCTTTCCGAATTGCCTGGCGCGATTTGATCGTAAGCATGTTATTTCTCAGCCGTTGTTTGAGTCTGACTAGCGATGTTGACCGGTTCGGTTTTACCACGCCGGATTTCAGGATACTGAATGCGGGGATGGTAAGAGCGTTGAAGTGTCTGGAAGAATGATTCCCGGATTGTGCTCAAGTCTTTAAGCGTTAGATCGGTGTTGTCAAATTGACCAGCATCTTTGCAAGCGTTAAAGACCGAATTGATGACGTCGCGGATTTCATCGTCAGTTCGGGCAGTCTCAGCGCGGGATCTGGCTTCGGTACCATCAGCGAGCATCAGGATGGCGGTTTCTTTCGAACGCGGAGCTGGACCAGGATACCTGAACAGTTCAGGATCAACTTCATCTGGATTTTCAGCTGCCGCACGTGCTTTGCCATATTGATAGCGGGTTATCATCGTGCCATGGTGTTCTCTGATAAAGTCTGTCACTCTGGACGGTAAGCGATAGCGTTTCGCGAGGGCGATACCATCAGTTACATGCTTGATGATGGTTGCTGCAGCAACTTCTGGGGAAATGTCGTCGTGAGGGTCAACGCTTCCGCGGATTTGATTTTCGACGAAGAAACCGGGGTTTTCAGACTTTCCGATATCGTGGTAAAGTGCTCCAACCCTGATTAGCAACCTATCAGCCCCGATAGCTTCAGCAGCCTGTTCCGCAAGGTTCGAGACTTGTAAACTATGTTGGTATGAACCGGGCATTGTCTGGAGCACATGTTGCATTAGCGGGTGATCTGGTCTGGAAATGTCCATTAATTGCAGCGCGGTTGGAACATCAAGTACAAAGGAGAAAATATACTCAAATAGAATCGTCAGCGTTCCAGAGGCGATCCCGTTAAATAAGGCGGATGCAATAAGAGAAATCAGACCCAGCAAATCCGTGAAGGAATCACCAATCCGGAAAATGAGTACCATAGCAATTCCGACCAGGCTCACAACAGCACCAGCACCCAAAAAAGAGCCAATCCTTCTTGCCCGTCCAATCACGAAGATACCCGCGAATGTCGGCACAATGTAAAAGAGCGCCAGCTCCATGTCGCGTGGGTGACCAAAGACAGTAAGGATTGCAAGCAGCAAACTAAACAACAGGCCAGTCTCAAGACGCAACACGATCGCGATTGTCAAACCAAAAGCGGCCATCGGGAAGAGCCAGGGAATGACGGTACGATCGACTACCAGGAAGCGGGCGAGTCCAAGAAAGACCAGGAAGAACGCGGCTACCAGGATAATCGTCCTTGTTTCTGTGAGAATTTCTACTCTCTGCATCCGCTTGTAGTACAACGCGCATATCAATCCGCAAAGCATCACCAGGATGCCACTTGTGATCAGGAGGTCGTTGCGGTCCTCCGGTTCACCCAATCCAAAGACGTTTAAGGATTCCAGATCACCCAATTTGATGACCTGGCCTCGCCGCACGAGTACTTCACCAGCCATAATTTGCCTGGTGATTGGCTCAACGCTGTTTCTCGCCACTTCCCTGGCTTGTTGGGTCTGTTCTTCGCTGAACAAACTGGTTGGGACAATTAGTGGCGACACTATCAGGGTGATCAATTGGGTTTGGTCACTCCTAAAACCGAAATCGATGATAGCCGGGAGATTGCTGCGCGTTCGACCGATCTGATCGTTGCGGATGCTCTCACGCAGGACGACCTCGAGTACCCGGTTTGCTTCAGTAGTGATTGCCTGCCATTCCTCTTCAGTAAGAGTAAGAATGGCTTCGTAGGCTTCATCAGTCAAAAACAGATCTGTGGCAGTACGCATATCATTTAATTTTTGAGGTTCGGTCGAAAATTTATCGTTGCGTACAGATGTGAAGAAATAGAGTGCATTATTCAATGTTTCGAGTTGCGCTTTCGCGATGCTCGGATTCGCGGGCAGGAATACCGGTTCCACTACAGCAGCGGCTTCCTTGCGAGCCTGATCGGTGAGAACTTTTGACTCGAAGGTGATGGAAAAAGGAGCTGTGATTTCCTGTGGAGCAACTTGTCCTATCTGGACCACTTCACTTTGATCACTCAGGATGTCTGGCAAAACCAGACAAGCAAAAGCTAACAGGCAGGAGATCACCAAAATGAAGCCCTTGACTACTCCCTGAGCGCTTTTTTCGTTAGTTTTGCCTCTATTTGACTTTCTTGCCATGAAATTATCCAGTCAGGAGTTCCCGCACGACACGGCTGGCTTCAGCATTGCTGGCTCTTCCTGCCAAAAGTGGTTGGAGAGTTTTCATCACGACACCCATATCCTTGCTGGAGGTCGCGTTGCATTGCACGATCACGGTACGTGCAAGTTCTGTCAATTCCTCTGTGTTCAGTTGCGCGGGCAGGTAGGTTTTTAAACAGGCAATTTCCTGGTCAGCTTGTGCCACCATGTCCTGTCGCTGAGCTTTTTCTGCGTCAGCCTTTGTTTCCTGGCGGGTTTTGATTTCTTTCTGAACAATCGCCAGGAGTTCATCTTGATTGAGTTCACTGCCTTTGGCAACTTCAGCAAGTTGGATGGCTGATTTAATCATTTTTACAACCCACTTTGAGGTTTCATCGTGGGTTTTCATGGCGTGGACTAGATCCACCTGCAGTCGTTCTTTTAGATTCATAGTTTAATTATACCTGCCTCTTCCAACTATCTCATTCACCAAGAGTGATCAATCCTTCCAACTTCTCATAAAGGGATTGACTGATCCCCTCAACTTTCATTAAATCTTGCAGCGAGGTGAAAAGCCCATTTTGTTGCCTGTAGTCGATTATTGCCTGCGCCTTTACTTCGCCTATGCCAGGCAGTTCTTCCAGTTCCTTAATGCTCGCAGTGTTGATGTTGATCACTGATAATGCTCCGAAATTCAACCCTCTCTCGTCTGTTGCCAGAGTTGCTTCCTGCAGCTGGGGAATAAATATACGCTGACCATCAACTAATTCTGCCGCAAGGTTAACTGACTGGGGATCGGCTTTTTCTTGCAGACCGTTTGCGGCATTGATAGCATCTTCCAGGCGCGCGGTTTCTGGAAGGGTGTAGACTCCCGGAATGTTAACTGCGCCAGTAACGTGAATCCGGATAAGCTTGAGTGTGGCAGTCGGATCTGGCGTAAGGTTGGGAGTGAGCGTGACAATCGCAATTGGCTGACCTTGTTGAGGAGATACTACCAGCAGAATTGATCCAACTACGACCAAACCAAGTAGAAAACCAGCCAGAGTTTGCTGCCAGGGCTTCATCAGGGTATGACTTCGGATCCTTTCCGTTCTGCCTCGTACATGAGGGTAAACGCTTTTATAGATACTTCAAGCATATCTTCCGAGGGTTCACGGGTGGTAAGCTTTTGCAGAGCGAGATTGGGTTTTATTAGCGCACGCATCAGCATGGAATCGTACATACGCTTTGCAGCAAAGCGGATGTACTCATAAGCCAGGCCGGATACCAGTGGCAACAGGACAATACGAGTCACCAAGCGTCAATGCAGGGGTAAAGGACCGAGCAGACTGAAAAACAAGATCGAGATCAACACCAGCGTGAGCATAAAAGATGTGCCACAGCGCGGGTGAACGAGGGTGAATTCGCTCACATTCTTTGGGGTCAATTCCGTGCCAGCTTCAAAGGCATTGATAGTTTTGTGTTCAGCGCCGTGGTATGAAAAAACGCGGCGAACTTCTGGCATCCTTCCGATTACAACCAGGTAAACAATCAGGATCACGAGACGAAGTAAGCCCTCCAGGAGGTTGCTAAGCCAGTTTCCAGGTTTTCCCAAGCTTTCAAATCCCAGTGGACCATCCAACCAGCCGCTAACCAGGGCTGGCAGAAGAAAAAAGATGCCAATGCCCAGAACAAGGGAAAACACCACCGTAAGAACAAGATCTTTTCCTTCGATTTGTTCGTCTTTACCGCTGACCATGTTGGACGACTTCGTGAGAAGGCGCATGCCCAGGTTCAGAGAATCCCACAAGCCCAATACACCTCTTAAAAATGGGATGTTCATCCACTTTGAGCGGTAAAGCGCGGGAAGTTGCTCCTCGTAGGTGAGGATCTGACCATCCGGAGCACGCACCGCCATGGCAACGTGCTGTTTGCCGCGCATCAAAACCCCTTCCATAACAGCTTGCCCACCATAGGATGGCAGCCTTAACTCTTTTTGATTGGCTGTCATGCCTAAGCCTCGAAACTGGTCAGGAAATGGATGTAGGCCTGGATACCTTTTCGCCAGGTGGGCAGGTGCAAATGCTCATTGGGAGAGTGGATGGCATCATCGGGCAGTCCAAAGCCGGTGAGGATCGACTTCACCCCCAGGATTTTCTGCATGACTGTCGCGACGGGAATACTGCCACCTTCGCGCTTAAAAATCACGTCTTTCTGCCAGGTTTCCTTGAAAGCCTGTATCAGGTTGGGCAAGCCCGGAGCGTCATCTGCCAGGTAGGATGGTCCGCCAGAATGCTTGATAAAGCTGACACTCACCGTTGGAGGAACGAGAGAACGAATATACTTTTCTGCGAGTTCGTAGATTTCAGCATGCTGTTGGTCTGGAACCAGGCGGCAGGAGATTTTTGCCTTGGCATAAGCTGGGATGATCGTTTTTGCGCCTTCGCCGATGAAACCGGAATAGAGACCATTTACATCCAAAGTCGGTCTTGCCCCCTGACGTTCGAGAACAGAGTATCCTTGCTCGCCGGTAAGCGCGGGAGCACCGGTAATTGCCAGAAAATCAGCATCGCTGGTCGGATTCCTGGAGATTTTTTCCCTCTCTTCCTCACTCAGAGTTCGTACCCTGTCATAAAAACCGGGAATAGCCACCGATCCATCCTCATTATGCAGTTGGGAAATGATCTTCGCTAAAACGTTAGCAGGGTTGGCAATATTTCCGCCGAAAAGTCCGGAATGCAAATCCATTTTAGGTCCATCGATGCGCACTTCAAAGTAGACTAAACCGCGTAAACCGTAAACGATTGTCGGGCTGTCTTTATTGATCATGCCGGCATCCGGGTTTAGGATCATGTCACATTTGAGTAATTCGGCATTTTCCCGGATAAAACCTTCCAAAGACGGGGAGCCAATTTCCTCCTCGCCTTCCAGAATAAATTTGATGTTGACAGGCAGGTCCCCGGTTTTCAAGACGCTTTCGAGCGCGAAAATGGATGCGAGGATTTGACCTTTCATGTCAGAAGCACCGCGGGCATACAAGTATTCGCCGCGAATGGTTGGCTCAAACGCGGGAGTCGTCCAAGAATCCAAGGGATCTGGCGGCTGTACATCGTAGTGACCATAGATCAAGAGCGTTTTTGCGCCGGGGAGGCTTGAGCGTTTCTCGGCAAATACTATCGGGTTTAGATGGGTCGGGAAAATCCTGATCTCATCCATCCCGAGCTTCTCAAAATAAGCTTTCAGAAATTCAGCCGCTGCAAGTATGTGGGGCTTCATCTCCGGGTCAGCAGAGACCGAAGGGATCTGCAGGAAAGCGTTAAAAGCGCGCATATTCTCAAGTTCAGCGTTTTCGAATTCCTGGATTGCTAGTTGGGTTTTGGACATATTTATTCCTCGAAATTTTTTGTTGATTATATGCTATTTAGCAAAAAATCGTGATAGGATAGGCACTGCTGCTCGGTCAATGTCCATACAAGGTAAAATATTGATGGTAATTACTGGCAAGACGATTGGATAAGGGGTTTCTGTTATAGAATCTAATTATCCGATTTCAATACGCGGGCAGGAGAGGCAGACAAAACAAATGGCTTTGATCGAACACAGGCAGTTAATAATTTTGGGAGCAGGACCAGCAGGGCTATCCGCCGCCATCTATGCTGCGCGGGCTGAGTTAAAACCCCTGGTGATCACCGGGATGGTCCTTTACGGGCAATCTTCTTTGACGCATACCATCGAGAATTATCCTGGATTTCCCAAAGGGATCGGGGGAACAGAACTTGGTCAGCTGTTTGAAGAACAAGCAAAGGTTTTTGGCACCGAGTTTGTATTTGATGAAGTTCAAGCGGTTGATCTTTCCAAACACCCATACACGGTCAGTGTCTATGCCGGGGAGTATACAACTGACGCATTGATCATTGCGATGGGAGCAAACAATAAAAGGCTCAATGTCCCGGGTGAGGTGGAATTCATCGGAAGAGGTGTTTCGTATTGCGGCACCTGCGATGGTTGGTTTTATAAGGACAAAGATATTCACGTTGTCGGGGGTGGGGACAGCGCGCTCGAGGAAGCAATTTTTCTCACCCGTTTTGCCCACAGTGTAACCATTATTCACCGGAGGGATACCTTAAGAGCCGGAGCAATACTCGAGAATCGCGCCCGGATCAATCCTAAGATCGGCTTTATTTTTGATTCAGTCGTTGAGGAGATCAGGGGTGGCGAAGGTGTGGATGAGCTCGTGGTTGAAAATGTAAAGACAGGCGAAAAGAGTCTCATTCCCACTGATGGTCTCTTCATTTTTATCGGTCAGAGCCCGAATACAAAGATGTTTGAAGGGCAGCTCACGCTCGAGCCCGGCGGCACGATAAAAATTAATGAACACATGGAAACCAGCAAAAAGAGTGTCTTTGCGGCAGGCGAAATTGCCGATCCTCATTTTCGCCAGGTTGTGACCTCGGCGGGTATGGGAGCGGCCGCAGCAATTTCAGCCACACATTGTCTTGAAAAAATGTCCTGTGGGCTTTAGGCCAATTTAAGGCGCCGTAGTGGGCTGGACACCCGTTCCAATCCAACTGAAGACCCTGAACGCGCTTGTCGCGCCGGCTTCTTCGTAGATTGGATTGTTGTTATCCTGGTTGATCTGGCGTGCAACAGTCACACTCCACTGAATGATATGGGGATTACCATCTGTGGGGCGGAAGGTTGAGGGCAGGATAAACTTGGTGTCGGTAACATATTCCACCAAAATCTTTTCCTCGACTGATGTAAGGTCCTGCACTTTTATCCGGTACACTTCGTTCGAGCGCAAGGCTGCCACCGCAGCCCACTGCAAGGTGACGCTTTCATCAGTGGCTGAGAAGGCAGCGCCTGAACGTGGCAAAAGCAGGTTTGGAGCAGGATAAGGCGGCAAAGGTGTGGGGGTCAAGGTTGGACCCGGAGTAGGAAGCCGGTCGCACAATGGAATGATAAGAGTTTGACCCTGGCGAATGGTAGTACCAGTTAATTGATTGAAATCCTGAATATCTTTCATCGCGACGTTGTAATTTAGAGCGAGCCCTTGCAGGGTGTCGCTGGATGAAACAACGATCGAGACGGTGTTGGTGCAGATGTCAGCGATGACTTCCATCGCTTCAGGCGTTGCGGTTGGCACTGGCGAAGGGGTCAGGGTAGGTTGGGGAACTTTAAGCGTGCGACCTTCACTGATCATGCAATCCGTGCTCAAATTGTTGGCAAGAATGATACTTTGTACAGAAACCCGGAATTGGGCTGCAATATCCGAGCAGGTTTCGTTAGCTTTTACGACATAATCCAAGGGGGGCAAGGGTGTCCAGGTGGGTTCCGGTTGGAGCGTCGGTGTGTTGGTAGGAGTCAGAGTCATCGTGGGGGTCATGGTTTGGGTTGGTTCCTCAACGACAGGTGCTGCCGCGGTACCAGCACGATCCTGGTTGATCACCAAAAAAATCACCACAGCGATAAGGGCGAGGAGTAAAACTCCCAAACCAATCAAGGCACCCAGGCTTATCTTCACCTCAGGGATGCGTTTAGAGTCAATTGGCTGTTCCTTTTTGGTAGTTGCAGTTCCATCAAGCGCGGTTCCACAAACAAGACAGCGAGTAGCGTTTTCTGAGATACGTGTGCCGCAAACCGGGCAGTTCTGAGTCCCTCGGCTAATTTTTTCAGTTTGGATTTTTTTCATAAGCATCTAATAACCGAACCAACAGAGATTGGTAAAATTGGTTCAATGTTTGGTATTTATCTCCATATTCCCTTCTGTCGCAGAAGGTGTAATTATTGTGATTTTATCACGTATGCTGGCAAAGACGCATTAATGCCAGGCTATTATGCTGCATTAATGTCAGAATTGTGCCACCAGGCAGCAATTATTGAGAATCTACCGCGTCCGGTGGACACGATCTTTTTTGGTGGTGGAACACCTTCGTTGATTAAAGTTGAGTGGATTGAAGCTCTGATCGATTGCATACGCAACGAATATGGATTGGCTGAGGACGCGGAAATTTCCCTTGAAGCAAACCCCGGTACGCTTAGCCCTGGGTATGCTGCAGGATTGCTTAATGCTGGAGTGAACAGGCTGAGTATCGGGGTCCAGTCGTTCGCTGAGCGTGATCTTGCCCTGCTGGGCAGGATCCACAGTCCCTCACAGGCAATCGAAGCAATTCATTCATCCCGTCAGGCTGGATTCGCGAATATCAGCCTTGATCTGATGTTTGGCATCCCGGGGCAGAGCCTTGCCGGCTGGAAGGCAAATCTGCAGCAGGCGATTGCCCTGCAGCCTGATCATCTCTCGCTTTACTCGTTGATACTTGAACCGGGAACGCGTCTTTTTGACGATGTTGAGAGTGGAAAAACTCAACCAATTTCAGATGACCTAAGCGCTGATATGTATGAATTCGCGATCGATAAGCTGACTCAGGACGGTTATTCCCATTATGAGATCTCGAACTGGGCCTCGGGAGACGCCTTTGAAGCCAGGCACAACAAGATCTATTGGAAAAACCAGGATTACCTTGGGGTGGGTGCGGGAGCGCACAGCAGCCTGAACGGAATGCGCGTAGCCAATACTTCCTTGATAGAGAATTACATTCTGCGATTGACCGAATCACGACCTGAAGCAAACAACGCTTTCCCTGCTGCAGTTGAAACGCTCAAACTTGATCTTTTTACCACGCAGCAGGAGACAATGATGCTGGGGATGCGGCTGACCAAAGAAGGGGTTTCTGACTTTGACTTCAGGGATCGTTTTGGCGCTGCAATAATGGACGTTTTCCCGAAAGAAGTTAAGCGCATCATTGACAATAAACTTGCAGAATGGCGGGCATTCCCTGACGGGCCGCACCTGGTACTCACCAGGAGAGGAGTGTTGCTCGGCAACCAGGTGTTTCAGGAATTCGTTTGATTATCTGTGGACCCTGATGAAGGTTCCCCAACCGTGCTTGACCCATTCTTCGGGTTCGGCCTGGGGCAAAGTCCAGCGATAGATCCAATTAGCGTCATCATTCGACATATTGATACAGCCCGCACTCATAGGTGTGCCGAAATTTGTATGCCAGAAAGTGCCGTGTGTTGCCAATCCGATGTTCATTTCAAAGAAGCAGGTCCATGGCACGCCCATCCAGATCCTTTCGCGGACATCACTGGTCAGGACGGCATTACCCATATGTTTGGATGGCATTTTCGTCTTGATTGCGTATAGACCTTCACCTGTGGGGAAGCCAGTGGAGACCTTGAATTCTTTCACAACGTTGTCGCCTTCAAAAGCTTGCAAGCGCTGCAAGGGAATTGAAACATCGATGGTCTTCTCATTGCCTGGCACTTCGGGAGAGATAGGGGCAAACTCTTCGTCTTCGATGAAGCGCATGTGCTCAGCCCGAACGATCGTTTCCGTTCGTCCGAGCTCGTCTTGAATTTTGTACCAGGGCTGTTTGTCCGGACCCTGCACGACGTCGACCACCCAATGTGTTGAGCGGTAAAAATACATCCATAAAGGCACCCAGCCATTGTTTCTCTGGTTGTAGAGCGAGCGGGTGTAGGGCACGGTTATTTCAGCCAACTGACCGGTGCTGCGTTTTGGTTCTGAAGGCTCGTTCAGCTCATATTTAACTTCGTAAAGAAGTCCGCCAAAGACGAATCCACCCCAGCAGCGATACCAGGTCGGATTCCAAGCAGGCCCATTGGGACCGATCACCTCTTCGTAGACGTTGATAATATCCATATATTGGCGTTGGTAGAGGATGACACTCGACTCGTCTGGCTCTTTGTGGATGCTTACACCTGACTTTTCCCCAACCATCATGAAGCGCGGTTTGCTCCAGCTTGCATTTGCTTCAACATTTGGAAATAAAGCAGCAGCGCCTAAACTCATCGCGCCGAATCTGAGGAAATCGCGTCGAGAGAGATCCATTAGTCCAGATCCTCTATTTTTATGTTTCCAACTGAGTCAAAGACATACTTCGGACGATATGGAAAGTTTGAGACGTCGCTTTGTTTCGTCACACCGGTCATTACTAGCACAGTTTCCATACCGGCGGAGATACCTGCCAGGATGTCGGTACGCATGTTGTCGCCGATCATGTAGCTGTCTTCAGAATGGACGCCGAGATGATTGAGAGCTGAACGCATCATTAATGGATTTGGTTTGCCAATATAGAGCGGGGCTTTACCCGTGGCAGCTTCAATCAGGGCAGCCATAGCACCAGTAGCTGGTACGATGCCCTGTTCACCCGGTCCGGTAAGATCTGGATTGGTGGCAATGAATCTCGCGCCGTTGTTGATCAGACGTATAGCGATGGTGATTTGGTCAAAACTGTAGCTCGTGGTATCCCCGAGCACGACATAATCCGGGTTGACAGGGGTTTGAACGTAGCCAATGCGGTGGATGGCTTCCGTCAGACCGACCTCGCCAATCACAAAGGCTTTCCCCTCGGGCAATTGATCCTCTAAAAACTTGGCGGTGGCTACAGCGGATGTGTAGATGTTTTCTTCAGGGATATCCAGCTCAGCAACTTGCAGAAGGTGAGCGAGATCACGCGTGGTGTAGAGCGCGTTATTTGTCACGACCAGAAATTTTCGTTCTTGCTCCAGCAAGGCTCGGATAAAATCCCTGGCACCTGGAATTGGTCTTGACCCGTGCACGAGAACTCCATCCATGTCAATCAAGAAACTCTTTTTTACCTTGCTCATTCAGTCGCTCCTGTTTTAATCATCAAAGCCACTGCTGATTTTACCAACAGTGGCTTGATATTACGAATTCTGGTAAAGGTTATTTCTTAGTCAGAATGATGCGGGCATCCACAACCGCCACGCCCTGTCCTTCTTCGTAGACGATGACGGGGTTGGCGTCCGATTCAGCGATTTCATCCCGCAGGTCGTAGACCATATAGGAATAATGCGCCAGAACGTCGGCAAGGGCTTTTTGATCGCGAGGGGACTCGCCGCGTGCGCCTTGCAGGATCTTGGAGCTCTTGATCTCGGATTGCATGTCCAGCGCGGTGGCTTCGTCGATTGGAGCGACCTTGAAGGTCACGTCCTTCATGACCTCAACAAAGATACCGCCAAGACCGAACATCAGGGTCGGACCAAAAGTGGCATCGTTTACAGAGCCAACAATCACTTCGGTAGCCCAGGGAGCCATTTCCTGGATAGCAACGCCGTCGATCTCAGCATCGGCTTTGTAATTCAGGGAATTTTCCATGATGACTTTCCAGGCATCGCGCACACCCTGTTCGTTCTTGATATTGACTTTGACAGCGCCTGCGTCGGATTTGTGCAGGATATCGGGAGAGACGATCTTCATCACGACCGGGAATCCGATTTCCTCAGCCATTCGGACTGCGTCATCTTCTGTTTTGGCAAGATCGGTGGAAGCAATTGGTAAACCATAAGCCTTGAAGACATGCTTGGCTTCGACTTCGGTCAGGGCGTCACGCCCCTTGGCGCGGGCAGCGGCGATAATCTGGCGGGCTTTTTCGCTGTCGACATTGGTGGGTTTGTACATGCCATTGTGAGCGGTTTTTAGTAATTCATCCTGTTTGCGCAGGGATGCCAGAGCTTTGACTGCCAGGTCGGGGGCATCATAAGTGGGAATGTCATGTTCGATCAGCCATTCCTTCGCTTTCTCGCAGCGTTCGCCGCCAATGAAGGAAACTGCCACAGGCTTGCCGCTTGCGCCGGATTCCTGGATGGCATTGTAAATCGCTTCAGCGATTTCCTGCGGGTCAGTGACGGAAGTTTCGCAGTAAAGTACAGCCATGCCATCCACCCAGGGGTGAGCGTATGAGTACTTGACGCCTTCGTAATAACCTGCCAGACCTGCGCCGCCGGTGATATCCACCGGGTTTTTGGCGGAACCGAAGGAGGGCATGTGCTTTTTGAGCTCTTCCTGAACGTCCTGAGGAGCAAATTTGAGTGGTAGTCCGTATTTTTCAGCAGCGTCCGTAGCCAAAACGCCAACACCGCCGCCATTAGTGACGATCAGGAGGTTGTCGCCTTTCATGGTAGGCTGCAGGGCGAGCGCCAGGGTGGTGTCGAACATGTCGTTGAGGTCTTCAGCCTGGGCGACGCCAGCCTGCTCAAACGCGGCTTCATAAACCTTGGCACTGCCAGCCAGCGACCCGGTGTGGGAAGCGGCAGCGGCTGCGCCGTGGGCGGAAGTGCCGGCTTTGAGAGCAATGATTGGCTTGGTGCAATTGCGAGCTGCTTCCATGAACTTTGGTCCGTCTTTGATGCCTTCGATGTAAAGTGTGAGACAGGAAGTGTTTTCGTCTTCGTTCAGGTAGGAGATCAGATCAGCAAAATCGAGGTCAGCCTGGTTGCCGATGGAGATCATCTTGTCGAAACCGACCCGGCGGGTGTAAGTGGCGGCAGCCATTGCGATCAGGAGTGCGCCACTTTGAGAAATAAGCGCGGCCTTGCCTTCGTATGGCAGGTAGTTGTAGAAAGAAGCATTCATCTTGTCGCTGTTTGAGAGCACGCCGATGATGTTCGGGCCGATGATGCGCATGCCATACTCGTGGGCGATGCGGACGATTTCCTCTTCGAGGGCATGGTCCCCGACTTCACTGAAACCGGAGGAGATGATGCTCAAGCCCTTCACGCCTTTTTCGCCCGATTCCTGAACAACCTTTGGCACGATTTTGGCTGGCACGGTGATGACAGCGGCATCGACCACGTAAGGCACATCCTTGACGCTTGGATAGCATTTGTAGCCCACGATTTCTTCGGCGTCGGGGTTGATCGGATAGACAGCGCCCTTGTAACCACATTCTTTCAGGTTTTCGACGACTTTGTAACCGATCTTGTCGGGGTTGGTTGATGCGCCAATGACGGCGATGCTCTTGGGTTTGAGAACAGCATTAATAATTGGATCCACTTTTTCCTCCGGAAGTATTTTGTTTAATTATCCAACTAGTTAGTATACCGCAATTAGGCTCTGTCGCGGTGAAATGAAACAACAAAAAAAGGCTGATCCGGTGAGGATCAGCCTTTTCAGATGTACCTTTAGTAGAACTAAAGAATGGTTACATCCTGAGCCTGGGGGCCTTTGGGGCCGGCAGTGACCGTGAATTCCACGGATTGATTTTCCTGCAAGCTCTTGTAACCTGCGGCGGTGATGGCGCTGTAATGCACGAAGACATCTTTTGCACCCGACTGAGGGGTAATGAAACCAAAACCCTTTTCACTATTGAACCATTTGACGGTTCCAACTTGACGTTCTGCCATGATATATTGATTCCTTTCTGAATCTAACAACTAATATGGTTTGATTTACTGGGGG
>Ga0116164_10000575_pt1 | contig 31399 bp, 35 predicted proteins | sample AD_UKC109_MetaG_FD_89888 | JGI IMG/M metagenome (GOLD analysis project Ga0116164, IMG submission 89888) | Active sludge microbial communities of municipal wastewater-treating anaerobic digesters from Hong Kong - AD_UKC109_MetaG | ecosystem: Engineered > Bioreactor > Anaerobic > Digestate... | reverse complement strand
TTTTATCCCCATGCGGCGTTTCGGTGAAGAAGACGAACTGAAGGCGGCGACACTCTTTTTGGCATCTCCCGGTGCCAGTTATACAACCGGGGTGATACTGAGCGTCGATGGCGGATGGGTAGCACAATGATTTTTTTAGGCTCTTGACTAGAACAGCGGTTTATTTTTGCAGTTCTTTAACAACAGTTTATAGATATCGGTGTTACGGTTATTGAACCGGACTCAATTCTTTGAGGTGCAGGTACAAGGTTGATTAAGGAACACCATGGAACTTCATCAGCCTTCTTTGTGCAAATGACCAGAAGATTTCAATAGTATCGATGTGAACCTTTCCTCTGGTAAATTCGTTGTTTCCATGGTGAACACGATAAGGTGTTTTATATCCCAAGTCAACCAGACCATTGTGACCCATATAACCATCTAAATGTATTGCACTATCCGGTTCTGCTCTGCCTCTGATAATGGCCTGAAGCGCCTTCCTGGCACAAGCGGGAACGATTTCGGCCTAAACACTGTTTCACTGTATTTCTATTGAACGTTGTTAAAAGAGCGATTGTCCCGGTATCCAAATCGAAGGCAACATACTTCACTATTTCTCTGAATTTTGCCTTCGAAATGTTTGAGTTTTTACATACCTGTTACGCATTGATATGACTAGATTTTAACACATTTCCATGTGTTGTTCTAGTCAAGGGCTTTTTTAATATGCAGTATAAAATGTAAAACGAAAGGATAATACCATGAAATTTGAAAAGAGTAAGGATGATCTGGTTTGCGTAAGCGCAGTAAGGACTCCTTTTGGTCGTTTTGGTGGATCATTGCGGGATATTGATATTTATGATCTGGGTGCCGTTGCGATGGCGAATTGTATGAAAAGGATCGACCTCAATCCTGAGTTGATCGATGAAGTGTGGTGGGGTAACGGCGATACGACAAACACGAAAGATCCGTATACTCCGGTAGTAGCCCGTCAGACCATGATCAAGGCAGGGATTCCCCCCGAGAGACCATCGGTAGCCTTCGATCAGGCCTGTATTTCGGCAATGGATGCCGTCAAATATGGCGGCAGAAGTATTCAATTGGGAGAAGCCCAGATTGTGATGGCCGGTGGCTCCACCAGTTTCAGCACCATTCCGTTCCTGCTGAGGGGAATACGATGGGAAGGAAAGCGCCATACCTCATTCCTCATCGAAGATCCTATCATTCCCCTTGGCTATAAGGACCATGCACCGGTTGCCGTTGATTCCGGTAATGTCGCCATTGAATATAATGTTTCGCGGGAAGAGCAGGACGAGTTTGCCTTTGCCAGTCACACGAACTATGGCAAGGCGTGGGAGCGCGGATTCTTTAAGAACGAGATGGTCCCCTTTGAGTTGGTTAAGAAAGACAAAAAGGGAAACATTATTTCACAGAAAGAACTCGATATCGACGAGCAGTACCGGAACGACATCAGCATAGAAGGTCTTGCCAAGTTGAAACCGGTGTTTGGCAATCCGACCTGTACGGCCGGTAATTCCCCCGGGATGAATGACGGTGCAACCGCACAGATACTGATGAAGAGAGAAAAGGCGGAAGCGTTGGGCCTGGATATCCTCTATACGATCCTTACCATGTCATCGATAGCCCTTCAGCCGAGGATCATGCCGGTAGCGCCGGGCTTTGCGATCAAGAAATGTCTTGATACGGTGAATATGTCTATCGATGATATGAAATTCATAGAGATAAACGAGGCATTTGCCTGTGTTCCGCTCGTCTCGACCAAACTGCTTTCCAGTAGCCGATTCATGTCCTCCGACTATACTGAGATGGTGAAAGAAGCGTCAACCCAACCGATATTGGATAGTGATGATGCGAAATACAAGGCCTTAAAGAAGATATTGAACGTAAACGGGAGCGCCATTGCCATTGGTCATCCCAACACGGCAAGTGGATCGCGATTGATGATGACAGCGGCCTATAATCTGAAGGAAAACGGCGGCGGATACGCAGCCTGTGCCATCTGTGGCGGATTAACGCAGGGAGCCGGCTGTATCATATGGGTCGAGTAGGAGATTTGTTCATAACATTTTCAAGAGCCTCAATTGACTAAAATAGAAAATCAAAAATGCAACATGAATTGGAGGAAGAAATATGGATTTTGAATTATCTGATGAACATAAGATGTTGAAAGACATGACGGCTAAGTTTGCCAAGACGGAATTTACCCCCTACGTTCATGAATGTGACAAGGAGGAAAAATATACACCGGAACTCCAAAAAAAGGCGGCTGAAAATGGTCTTGTCGGCGCATGGATACCGGAAGAATATGGCGGTGCGGGTGTCGGTATATTGGGTAATACCCTCATCACCGAAGAGTACTGCAAGGTAGATATGGGGATCTGCATTAGTCTCTTGTCATCTTTCGGCTGTGAAATTATCTTTCAGAATGGAACAGAGGAACAGAAAAAGACCTATTTACCCCCTGTCTGTTCAGGCGAGCAAATCAGCGCCGGTGCCTTCACAGAACCCAATGCCGGTACGGATGTAGCCAACTATGGTACGCGAGCCGTCAAGGACGGGAATGATTATGTAATCAATGGCAACAAGATGTTTATCACCAACGGAACGGTTTGCGATTTCTTGCTGACGGCTTGCATCACGAATCCGGAGGAAAAAAAGCACAAAAGATACAGCATAATCCTTGTTCCCGCAGATGCGGAAGGGATAACCCGAACCAAGATTCACGGAAAGATGGGAATTCGAACAACCGATACGGCGGAGATAGCCTTTGAGGATGTCAGGGTACCTCAATCCAATCTGATCGGGGAGGAAGAGGGAAAGGGCTTTTACCAGCTTATGCATTTCTTTGACACGACACGGATCATGGTCGCGGGGCAGGCTCTTGGACTCTCCGAAGCATGTTTAGCGGAAAGTATCAAGTATGTTAAGGAACGGACAGTTTTCGGGGCACCACTCGGTTCCTACCAGCTCACCCAGATGAAACTCACCGAGATGGCTATCCGGATTGAAGCGCTCAGGGGAATGACTTATAAGGCCGCGTGGTTGATGGATCAGGGTCGTCCCGATTACACTCTCGCAGCAATGGCAAAATATTTTGGAGGCGAGACCGCCGTTTTCTGTGCTAATTATGCCGTCGAGCTTCATGGCGGTTATGGGTACATAGATGAATATGCTGTCCAGAAATGGTACCGAGACGCAAAGGTACTCGAGCTCTTTGAAGGAACAAAAGAAGCAGAAATCATGACGATCGGCAGGGTGCTCCAGGCGGGTTAAACACCGATTGGACTTCGCTTGTAATGTGTAGGGGAAGCGGTTATTCGCTATGAAGTTTTTCAATACTTGCCTGCATACCTCTCCTTAGGTGTGAGAGGTGCGGGCAAGTAAGGTAAATCTTTTTACTCCTTTCGATTAGGGGAAATCCGATTCACTTTTTCAATACGGCAATACGACTGGCGCGGGTCTGTTCTCTGTCAATTACATAAAAATTTGATTCTTCGGCGATAGAGACGGTCGTTTCGAATTCTTCCGCCGTGATGTGTCCCTTGGGTTCGATAACCAGGAATATGGCTCCGGGTTTTAATGCCCCGTATATCTCTGAGAAAAAGCCGGGGGCATCCGGAATTTCGTGCACGACGGCTATAGCAAAGGCGAAATCAACCTTTTCCGTCAGATCGTCGATTTCGAGAGAATTCTGATTGCATATCCGGGTTTCGATCCTGTCGGAGACACCGGCCTTAAGGGCGCGTTTCCTGAGTGATGCAATCATCTTCTCCTGCATATCGATGCAGATGACCTTCCCGCTCCGGCCCGCCATCCGGGCTGCGGGCAGGCTGAAGAATCCCATGGCGCATCCTATATCGAGGACGGTCATGCCGTCTTCGATATACGGGCTGAGTACCTTGTCGGGATTCTGAAATAACCTTCTGATCGGATTGGCAAGAAGATATCCGACCCATACGGGGCATACCCTTTCAGCCATTGATCGCTCCTTTGGTGTCCGCTTAATTTACAGGTATCTTCTCACCCGTTTCTTGTATTTCAGATATTGTTCCGAGAAGCGGCTTTCAAGAAATTTTTCTTCCCCCACGATTATCAGGTGGTACACGACCATGCTGTAGATTCCCATAATGAAGACAACGATATTATCGATAAACACTATTCCCGAAAGTGACAGCAGGTTAAATCCCAGATACATGGGATTCCGGCTGATTTGATACAGGCCGCCTGTTTTCAGCACGGTATCTTCCGTCGGAACTCCCAATCGTGTCGACTTCCCCAGGTTTATAAGGCTTACAATGGAAAAGATCAGGCCGATACAAAGGATGATGACGGCAACCCATCTTTGCGTTGTCATGTTGCTGATATCATGTGTTGAAACCAATGCTATCAGCAGCAGTACCCAGACGATATATCCTGAAATTTTTCCGGAATAAAATAAAAGCGGGTGTATCGGAGTTTTCCCGATCATATGCATCATATTCATACCGTTACCTTTATAACGCCGCAGACCACCACCAGTACAGCCGCATTGTACGATCGGCTATCTATTCCATAACTATCATTTTTTCTTATAATTATTGCCGATGTTCCATGCCTTGCCGAGATTGTCACCCAGAGACCAGTAATGATTGTCTGGCATCGTTAATGTGAAGGGATTGATCTTTGTTATGTCCAACTTTTTATCCGTCATGTACCTTTCTTCCGTGAACACCTCCTTCACCTCTCCGATATAGAGGATATCGAAGGGCAACTTGATGGTATCGTAGAGGGTACACGACATACAGATCGGGCATTCTCTGATCAGAGGGGCCTTGCCCAACGCGCCGTAGAAGATATCAAACACTTCTGATTTATCGGTTGTACTTCCCGAAACCAGGCCGCAGTAATCGGTCTGTTCGATCAGCGAGACGTCGGGAACATTGATACTGAATTCCTTGTTTTTCTCGATTCCCTTGTTGGTGTGATGGGGCCCCAGGGCTACCATGAATAAGGGTGGTTCGTAATTCACCCGTGAAATCCAGCCTACGGGCATGACGTTTACTTTTCCCCCAACAACGGAACCAACCAATACCACCGGCATCGGGTAAAAGAATGCCGCGCCACTGTCAACCTTTATTTTATCCATTGCTCTTTCCTCCCTGGAATGAGTGTATCATAAATTTATCATTTTGAAACAGGTATCACGGGTGCAGTATGTAGAGATATTTTACCCTTGACAATTATGATAACAGGAGTAGTATCCAAGCGTTACGTTCATTCAGACATGCAGTATAACCGGATTAGCTTCTTTTACCATAGAAAGAGGACCTATGATCTGACAAAGATACCCCGTTTCACATACAGAGACGGGGTTTTTTCGTTTGTGAAGACGGGTATGATATGCGGTTGACGATTTAAGAACTACTCGGTCATAAAGACATAAAAACTACGATGACTTATACACATGCTTTAAATCAAGGCCTCCAGGGAGTTCGAAGCCCGGTGGATGTTTTATAATGTGTATGAGGGGGTGTTATACAGTTTCTGTATAACACCCCCTCGTAAATTGAGGTTCTCTTTATATATATTTGTATGACAATTGCTTACGATTGCACCCTTAATATGTTTTCGAGGGGTCTTATACAGTTCTGCTAACTGTGTTTTGTTTTTATACAGAAAACTGTCTATTTAATGTTAGGCAATAGGAGGAAGTATGGCTAAAGCGACAGGTACAACCAAGCCGTCACAGACTACAAAAAAGAAGCCAGTCTCGAAGAAGGCCTCTACTATGCTGTCAAAGAACACTAAGAAAAGTGACGATGGTCGCTCACTTACCATGAATGTGAGCATAACCGAAGATGCTTTTAAGGGAGCAGAGGCTCTGAAAAAAGTCGTAGGTGAGAAGGATGCGAAGAAGGCTCGCGCCAGTGCACGCGAGAAAATTATGAAGCTTGCTCTTGAATCCCCACCGAGCAAACTATCCCCTAATGATAGATTCCTATTCGCGTATAGTTGTGCCCTCTCGAACGATACACTTTCGGGTTACTGCACGTTGGATGAAAAGCACATCGCAGATGTTCAACATATGCTGACGAGGATCAAGGCATACGCAGACGATCTGACTCAAACTCGCCCATTGAATTTCTTGATGTTCGCCTCTCCCGGGGCTGGTAAATCTCACTTCATCGACTGTGTGGCGAAAAACCTCAGTTCACGCGATGTTACTGCAATCACTTTCAACATGGCGAGCATGAGTTCACCAGATGATCTTATGCGACCACTGGATGAAGCAAGAAACGCCAAGGTCGAGGACGAGTTGCCGTTGCTATTTTTTGATGAGTTCGACTCATCAGTTGAGAACTACGGACTTCTGCTTCCTCTTCTATGGGATGGCTCGCTCAGTTTAGGCGAACGAGATCTAAAGTTAGGCAAGACCGTCGTTGTCCTCGCTGGCAGCAATCCAGCCCTTGAAGAGACCCTTACACATGCGAAGAGCATGGCAACAGATGTCCCCCTCCCGCAGGGCATGACGTCCAAGGCTGTTGATCTCTTCTCTCGGATTAATGGCGCGGTTATCAGTATACCACCATTCTTCGAGCCGGCGAAGGGTATTGACCGACGCGCCGACAAAGTTGCCATCGGATGCCAGCTCCTAAAAAAAAGGTTCGGGAGCGACTTAGAGATGGTTCCGATAGCTTTGTTGCGAATGATCGCTGCTACGCGCTTTCGATACGGGGTTCGAAGCATCGCACACCTGATCGATCTTATCCCAAGCAGGAAGATTAAGAAAAAAGTCTTATCTCTTAATCAGTTGGGGCTTCCCTTGGGTACACCAGCGGCGCTGAGGAAGAGCAGCTTAGCCTATCATGTCATAGACGATGAGAACCATGCTCACGGTATTGTCGACGCGTGGCAGAGCGCCTCAAAGCACTCAGGTTTGGTGCCCATCCACACTGCATTCAGAGGGAGAGAGTATGAAGGCCGGGGTGATGCCGGCGACTTCTTCCTGAAAATGCGGCTGGCATTTGAATTGGAGCGCCTATCCGATGACACTCCCAGACCAATAAGAAAGAGTGGTACCACCAAGAAGACCCATAGCAAGAAGAAAGCCTAACAAGGCTAATACAACCGACGCAAAAAGCCGTGCGGCTGATTAGCAACGTTCGGCAAAAGGAGAAGAGATGATGAAGATTTTTCTGATCACCGCCCTCGCGATGTTTACTGCGATACTACCCTTGCAAGCAGCGGGCAACATGAAAGCATTTCCGCCGGCCGAGGCGGGCATTGTTCGCCATGTCTTGCAGTTGCCGCAGCAGAAGGAAGAAGCTGGATTCAAAATGGAACTGATCGTGGGCAAGACGGTTGAGGTCGACAAGGGCAACAGGTACTTCTTTGGCGGCAAGATCAAGGCAGAAACGATCAAGGTATGGGGCTTTACTCGGTACATTGTCTCCAAACTTGGGCCCATGGCGGGTACGCTGGTGGCAATCGATCCGAACGCGCCAAAAGAGAGACGCTTCGTCCCGCTGGGGGGCGAACCCTACCTCATCCGCTATAACAGCCGCTTGCCCATCGTGATCTACGCACGAGAAGGTGTTGAGGCCCGCTATCGGATATGGGCAGCTGATACTGAGGCAACCCCGATTCCTGAAGGCTGAGATCAAGCGTGGGGGAAATCGGGGGATACCATACTTATTCTCTTGACTTAACGTAACTTCAGCAAGAAGAAATTACAGAGATGCAAAGGCGCGAACATACAGGGCGACCACGTGGCCGCGTAAGTTTTGTCGAAAGTCTGGAGAGTTCGCTTGGTCGCTCTTTGAAACCAAAGAAGACGGGAAGAAAACCTAAGGATACAAACTAATAGGTAACAGTGTCCCCGGAATTTCCTAAAGGGAACGAAGAGTCCCGCAGATACATTGTAAAGTGTAAGGGATGGTGTATTACGGAGTTCTGTATAACACCCCCTCATAAATAATGAATAATTTGATTATCAATATATGATTAGATACTTAAGAACTGTTTTTTTGTAACAGCATAGGCGGTTTATACAGTTTCATTAACTGTATTTCGGTTTTATAAGAAAACTGTCTATTTAATGTTAGGCTAATATTAGGAAGTCGAATGGCGGGAGAAATTTAAAAAAATGATAGAGGAACCTGCTTTTAGGTTTTCGCTGATTATCCCGGCTCATAATGAGCAGGACTATCTTCCCGCGTTGCTTGACACAGTGGATATCGCTCGACGTAATTATAATTGTGGCAGAAATGCAATTGAAGTAATTGTTACTGATAATGACTCTACCGACAAAACTTCAGAGATAGCCAGAACTCGTGGGTGTGTGCTTGTTCACGAAGAAAAACGCGTCATAGCGGCTGTACGCAATGCCGGTGCAACTGTCGCCCGGGGAGATATCCTAATGTTTGTAGACGCCGACAGCCAAATCCATCCCAATACATTTAACGCAATTGATCATGCGATGTTAAACAATAGAATCATAGCTGGTTCAACCGGTGTCCGTATGGAGCGTATGTCCTTTGGTATCGCGATGGCATATATGTTCATGGTACCTATGATATGGGTAACAGGCATGGACACGGGAGTTGTTTTTTGTTGGCGGAATGATTTTGAGGCCATAGGCGGGTACAATGAGCAAAAGCTGTTCGCTGAAGATGTTGATTTCCTTTGGCGATTAAAAAGGTTGGGCAACACCCGTGGACAAAGATTGACAAGAGTAACTTCTACCAAGGCAGTAACATCCATGCGAAAATTTGATCAGTATGGAGACTGGCATTATTTTACCCTGATCGCATATGCACTATATGCAATGTGTTTCTCATTCAAGCGCGTTGAGAACTTCGCAAAAAAATATTGGTATGATGATCTGAATAGAGATAAAGATTAAAAAGATCATGAATAAGTTCTATTGTCCAACCTTTGCATCAAGTCGGATTTGGCTAAAAAACAGCCAAACCGCTTATGCAACCCGTTATAAAACCTATATCAATCTAGGGATTGAAGAAAATGTAATCGGGGGACACCATACTTGTTTTCTTGACTTAACGTAACTTCAGCAAGAAGAAATTACAGAGATGCAAAGGCGTGAACATACAGGGCGACCACTTGGCAACGTAAGTTTTGTCGAAAGTCTGGAGAGTTCGTTTGTGTTTAATCAGGGTCCAAAGAAATTTAAGAACCCTGCAGATACATTGTAAAGTGTAAGGGGATGGTGTAGTACGTAGTTGTTTCAGCTATGTTTGGCTTTTATACAGAAACTATATAAACACTGTTATAACCTCAGGAAACTAATCATGATTATCCGAAAAATCAAAGAAAGTGAACTAAATCAACTTATTGAACTATACTTTCATTATACCCATGAAGATAATTTACCAACTTTAGCGCCTGATAAAATCCGAGAAATATGGAAGCAGATTGAATCAAATCCTTTGATAAATTACTTTGTCCTGGAAACTGAAAACAAGATAGTAGCATCCTGTATTCTCTCAATTACTCCATCATTCATAAGAGGTGGCGATGGTTATGGGTTAATTGAACATGTTGTAACGCATACTGATTATCGACAAAGAGGATTTGGGAAAGCAATTGTTAAATTTTCTTTGGATTATGCGTGGAATAATGGATGTACGGAGGTTATGCTGTTATCGGGATCTCATCTCAAGAGAGCACATGCTATGTATGAAAAATTAGGGTTTGATAAATTTCGAAAAACTGGGTTTATTATGTATAAGCCCAGATAATTGTATATGTGAATTAATTAAAAATGTTATAAAAAAAGCCTCCACCCGGGCGCAATCGCCACTCGATGAGTGGAAGTACAATGTTTACGGCAAATTCATCATTTTACAAAAATCATCGTAGCGCCTGATGCCGGTATTAAGCACGCGATCACATGGACTGATACATGCTTCGAAGGAATGGTATGGTATCGAAACCAGATAATCAAAAGGCAGCTCAAACAGCGTCTCCTCGCCATTGGATCGGTGTAGTTGTGGTGTATCTTTCCATCCCACTGGTTCTATTGGTATGCGGAGGGGATTTCGGTTGGTGGCAGGCGTGGGTCTATTCTCTGCTGATCGTTGCCGCCGGCATAGGGGGGCGCATTTTGGCGGAACGGCGGCATCCGGGGTTGATGGCCGAACGACAAAACATTGAGAAGATCCAACAAAGTGCGAAAGCTTGGGACAAAGTGCTTGCTCCGCTGATGGCGCTGGGTTTAGTGTTCCCATTGGTTATTGTGGCAGGGCTCGATCACCGCCGTGGCTGGTCCCCCGTATTTCCGCTATGGCTCATTGTGCTCGGCTTCATCTTGATCACGCTAGGATACGCTTTCTCTTCGTGGGCATTGGCAGAGAACCGCTTTTTTTCCAGCGTGGTGCGTATTCAGACGGATCGAGGGCATGTGGTGTGTGACAGTGGCCCATATCGGATTGTTCGGCATCCGGGCTATGCTGGAAATATTCTGCCACTGCTGGGTATTGTGCTGGCCTTAGACTCGGTGTGGACACTCATTCCGGCGACCGTGGCGTTGATCATCACGGTGATCAGAACCGCGCTGGAAGACCAGACTCTACAGGAAGAGTTGCCAGGGTATCAGGAATATACGCGGCGCGTGCACTATCGGTTGATTCCGGGGATTTACTGAAGGGGCTCATCTGTGCGATTTGATGGGGCGGGTAGGAAGGGTTCGTTTTCAGAATGTGCAAGAGAGCGTGTAAGAGCGCCCGACAATTCGCTCAAGCACAAAGCTCAAACTTGGGCTTTGCTTAATCGGCTTCGGCCATCTCAATTATAACCCGAATTTACTTTAACCTCGGCTAGGCGCGCGTCTTAGCTTTACGTTCTGCTCATAAATGGTGAATATGGAAATTAGACCATTTGATCCAAATGATGAGGAATCTGTGATCCGACTGTGGACCGCTTGTGGTCTGGTCGTTCCCTGGAATAATCCTCATCGTGATATTCAGCGCAAGCTTAAAATTCAACCGGATATGTTCCTTGTCGCATGTTCCGACGGCCAGGTCATTGCCACGGTCATGGCTGGGTACGATGGCCATCGCGGTTGGATCAATTATCTTGCTGTTCATCCACAACACCGGCACTCTGGGATTGGCAAACTGATGATGGACGAAGCCGAAAGTCGGCTTCGATCTGCTGGCTGCCCAAAGATTAACCTGCAGGTGCGCGGCACAAATGCTTCGGCGATCCGGTTTTACGAGAGAATTGGTTTCAAGAAAGACGATGTCGTGAGCCTCGGAAAACGTCTGGAACCGGATAATTGAGCAGAACATGCGTGTGTAAGAGACACGCGGCGTTATAAAACCTATATCAATCCAGGATTGAAGAAATTAAAGAATGAAATCGAAAATCCAAAACCGGTTATCGCATCCCATAGTTTCTGGGAAATCGGGGGAAACCATACTTATTTTCTTGACTTAACGTAACTTCAGCAAGAAGAAATTATAGAGATGCAAAGGTACGAACATACAGGACGACCACTTGGCAGCGTAGGTTTTGTCGAAAATCTTGAGAGTTCACTCGGTCGCCCTTTGAAACCGAAAAAGGCGGTAAGGAAACCTAATGTGGGTACGATATCAGAACGATTCAAGAACTGCTCGGGCATAAAGACATAAAAACCACGATGATCGACACCCATGTGCTTAATCAGGGTCCAAAGGGATTTAAGAGCCTTTAATAATTTTAGTCAATGGACTATCCCTGGTTTAAAACCTGAACATACAAAAGCAATAGATATAGTTAGACGAAAAGTTGTAGGATAGTATCTTGTTTATTATTACTCACAACATCAGTTTCAACAAGGACGGGCTGCGCCCGCCTGTTAAACTGCGCGTTAGATTTCTTCGTACGGCAAAGGATCATCTTTTATATTCATGTTTCAAAAATATTAAAAACAATCTATTGTGAACCTTTATTGTCAAATTATGCTTCAGTATATCATTTTACAGAAAGAGGTTTCGCTTATTGTCAAATTATGCTTCAGTATATCATTTTACAGAAAGAGGTTTCGCTATGTTGAATCTAAAAAAAATTGCTCTTTTCGCCTTTATTATCTTAGGTATAAATATTAGTGCATATTGTGCAGATTTAGAATCAGCTGCGTATAATGGCGATAAGCAGAAAGTAATCCAAATATTAAAAACAAAGCCAGATATAAATCATCGAGATAGTTTTGGTGGAACTGCGTTGCATGGCGCGATGTTCCAAAAAGACTTATCGATAATTGAGATGTTGCTAGATTATGGTTTTGATCCAAATGCTAAAGGTATAAGGAATGGTTATACACCTCTGCATGATGCAGTATGGGCAACAAATATAGACGCTGTAAAACTCCTCTTAAGACGAGGAGCAAAACCAGACATAAAAAATAATGATGGATTAACGGCTTATAGCTTTGCTAAAAATAATGGGAAAAACGAAATAGCCAAATATATAAAAGAATATTCGGAAAAAAAGAATTTGAGCTATGAATAAGGTCAAAGGTTGAAATCCAACATCTCATCAAGTGGGATGCTTCCCGTCCTTTGCGGTAGATTGTTTGTGCGATTGAGGTTTAATTGATTTGCTAATAGAGTCTGTATCGCGGGTTGTGCGGTTGAACGTATCATTAAAAAACCTATATCAATCCGGGATTGAAGAAATTGAAGAATGAAATCGAAAATTCAAAACCGGTTGTCGCTTCTCGTAGCTTCCAGCCGGCAGGAACGGCAGCCGGTTCACGCCTCTGTAACCTGTCCGAACAGAAAAAATATAGATCATATAAAAGACAATCTTTGAACTGAACAGTGAGCGCATTCCCCGCTGCTTGCGGCGGGGTTAGCGAGTGAATAAAGATACATTTTCCTTAACAGTCGGAGATCCCCCGTAACTTGTTGCGGGGAGCTTCAATACGAGGATTTTGCATGAAACTAACATTATCAGATGATGATCGCAGCAGCCTGGATACACGCATCGCTGAGACGGAAAAGCGCACCCGAACCCAGATCGTTCTGACAGTCATCCAGCGCAGTGACACGTACGCAGAACTGCCATGGAAAGCTTTCGCGCTGGGCGCGTCCGTCGCCGGATTGGTCCTTCTTCTGTTGGATTGGTGGTTGTACGACTGGTATCCGCATGTGACAGCGCTGATAACGGTGGTGGGCATGCTGGCATGTGGCGCCCTGTTTGCATTGCTGACCGTCCTGATTCCGCGTTTTGCGAAATGCTTCTTATCCGACCATCGCGCTGAATTGGAAGTGGAGCAGTATGCAAAATCGTTATTCCTGGACCGTGAGCTGTTTGCCACTCAAAAAAGGACAGGTATTCTGTTTCTGGTCAGTGTATTTGAGCGCCGCGTTGTTATTCTGCCGGACAGGGGCCTGGATGAGCGTTTAAAGGAAGAAGATGTACGCAACATGATCGCGGCAATGATGCCGTCTCTGAGACGCAGCCAAATCCGACAGGCATTCGATGCCGGTTTGGACCACCTGTCCCACATATTGGCAACCTCCGAGCCGGACGCCGGTGATGATGAACTGCCCAACGAAATTATCGAGGAGGAAGGAATATGAAGAGACGATCGATGTTCCTGGTACTCCCCCTCGTGCTGCTCATGGGCTCCATGCTTTTTGGCGCGGATATCCCCTATCTGACCGGACGAATCACGGACAACGCACAGCTTTTATCCCCGGCGGTTAGCCGGTCACTGTCGGAAGGCCTGAAAGCACATGAAGACCGCACCGGAAACCAGATCGCTGTCCTGACGATTCCCACAATCGACGGGGAGGGCATTGAAGAATACGCAGCCAAGGTTTTTGAATCATGGAAACTCGGCCAGAAAGGCAAAGATAACGGTATCTTGATTGTAGTGGTTCCTAACGACCGGCGAATGCGTATTGAAGTCGGTTACGGTCTTGAGGGAACACTCACCGATGGGATGGCTGGGCAGATCATTCGAACGGTGATGACCCCCAAATTCAAAAATGGAGACTATGAGGGCGGTATCGCCGATGGCGCCAGGGCCGTGGTAGATGTGCTTGAGGGCGGAGAACTGCCAAAAACGGCCGTCGATACCGGTTCAACAAAAAAGTCGAGATTCTTTGAAATAGAGGGACCTGAGCTTTCGATTATAGAACGTATCCTCCTCGGAGCGTTTATTTTTGGAATTATCGGAATATTTACCGCGATTGCGATACTCACGCCGGGTTTCGGCTGGTTTCTTTACTTTTTTTTAATACCATTCTGGGCGACCTTTCCGATCATCATTCTGGGATCCACCGGCGCGTTTATTGGTTTTATCGTGTATATGATTGGCTTTCCGGTAACAAAACTGTTTTTACGAAAGACCGACTGGTATAAAAAGGCTCATAAAGATTTGCGCACCAAGGGGCGGGCTTCAATCGGCGGCTTATCGATCGGATCTGGCAGTTCCGGCGGATCATGGTCGTCAGGAGGATCAAGTTTTTCAGGCGGAGGTGGATCATCCGGTGGCGGCGGTGCGTCCGGTAGTTGGTAGGGTGAATCTGATATTTGTGAATATTTGAAATTTTCACCCGGAAAGACCGGTAAAAAACAAAATTATTGATTTGTACATATTCTGTTAAAAAGCTGCCACCTATTCCTGAATGAGGCTATATCATCATCCTTTCTTTACTTTTCCCGATAAATAATGGTGCCCACGTGTTCACCGGCAAGGGCACGGGTGATGTTTCCTTCTTCCATGCCGTTGATGATCTGTATGCTGTCGAGCACTTCGCTTTCCTGGAGGATCTCGAGGCAGGGACGCTCCACGATCAGATCAACCAGATCCCGCTTCATCAGTTCGCGCGCGCCGATCTCGGCGATGAAATCGGCATGGGGGTTCTTTTTCGGGTCATCGGTATACAAGCCCTTTTCGTCCTTGACGAAGATACAGGACTTGGAGCCGATGAGGTTGGCGAGGAGCACGGTGCCCACATCGGTGCGGTGCACGGGTATTCGCCCCTTTGCCGGCGGAATGGCAAAGTAGTCGTAGGGCGGCATGCCGTGCATAATGGGGATGCATTCAGTGGCAAAGTAGGTATGAAGCTTCACCACGTCGTCGTGACCGATCTTTACCCCGCCCCAAGGTGAGAGGAGGGTGGCGATGAGGAGGGCGTTCTGTTCCGAGATGGTGCTGCCGAACTTCGCTATAATGCCGGTCGGCATGCCGAGTTCGAGACCGATGCTGTAAATGTGGCGGCTTCTCGTGCCGCCCCCGGTCGTGATGAGGAGTTTGTGGTGGTCCTTGTTCGCAACAATCTCCTTCACGATTGACGGCAGGGCCTTGATTCCCCTGTCGCAAATTGATTGCCCGCCGATCTTGAGGACGTCCACATCGGGAAACAGGCGGGTCTGGGGCGCCAGTTTGATGCTTTCGTAGAGGTCTTTGCCCACCAGACTTTCACCCATGAGCTGACTCTTTACGTGCAGTCTCTTTCCATCCTTTTCTCTTAGAAGTGCCATATGAATACCTCGAAATCCTTTTGATGAAATTTTTCTGTAAAATATTCAAACTTGTGGACTGGGTGGTTCGCTCCGGCAGGGCGCTATACTTCTATCTCTTCATCCTGTTTTTCGCCCCGCTTGAGTTCGATCAGCTCCGCCCCGACTTCACGGGCAATCTGTTCGAGTTCGCTCTTTCGCATATGCTTGACAAATATTTTCATGTCAAGCCCCGCCACCGCCACCAGATTAAAACGGGGTTTTTTCTCACCCTCATTAATCTTCTGACGTTCTCGGTAGAAGATTTTTCCGGCCATGACCGATCTCCTCCATGAATGGTTTGGGTTGTATATCTGACTGTTCCGGAAGGGCTTTATGTGAGTTGCTCTCCATTGCCCGTCACGGTGACTCTCAACCGACACACCGCCACCGGGTGCGCATTGTACGAGACCGTAACCATTGACTCGTTAGCGCATTATAGCAGAGAAGTGTCGGAGAAGGAAAGCCGTTTAATGGTGATGAACCGGGCGGTCGCACCTCACCGGGATGAAAAGGACAGGGCCCCGCATGCCCGCGTGGCATGGGGACCCTGCAGTTGAAACGCTTTAGACTATCGGGCGTCGTTCGCCTATTTCATCTTCTTTTCGCCGCCGGTCAGTTCTACCAGTTCCGCGTTGATCTTTTTGGCGATCTGTTCGAGCTCGCTCTTGCGCACGTGTTTGGCATGTATCTTGAGGTCCGTTCCCGCCGACGCCACCAGGTGGTATCGAGGCTTTTTCTCTCCCTCGTCCACCTTTCTCCTCATTCGATAAAAGATTGTTCCTGCCATGACCTGTCACTCCTTTTTCTTGTGTTTCTTTCCCACGGTTTCCCATAGCTGGTTGCCGTTTCTGTTGACCGGCAACAGCACCCTGCCGCCCCATAATCGGGGCCTAAGCCATCCCTGGGTATCGATCACATCATCCGGGGCCGGGGTGAGGGCTTCCCGGTCAACGGAGATCACAATGATGCCGCGCGCTTCCAACTCGGACACCGTCACCTGAGAGGGAAAGTCGCGCAGTCTGGAGAATTCGATAAACCGGCCGCTCCTGCCATAAACACACAGGCCGACGCCTGCCGCCGCCCCAATGATGCCGTCGTTGGTGCCGCCATGTCCAGAGAGGTGGATTCCCTCGCAGGCACTGAGAGCCTCCTGCTGGGTTACCACTTGCCGGGAGCATTTGAGACCGAAGTCCATGAGTCGAGGAAGGGAGGGATCGTCATCGCAGGCGACGCAGAGGCCGGGGTCGCTGCCGGGTGCGGCAAGTTTCTCCACATGAGCGACGGCACGCTGGATCAGGTCGGGAAGGATCGAGTGGTCCGGTGCATCGACAATGGCGCAGGCCGAACTGTTGTGCGACGTGTAGGGAATGCCCTCCATAACCGGCAACTGCTGCCGCACCACGCCCCAGAGACTGCACCCCTGAGGCAGCTCGTCTTCAAACCAGCGGGTCAGCTTTCCTGTCCCAAAGGTTGAATCGATATTATCGGTATCGTCGAATGCAACGAACACTTTCATGAATTCTTGTCTCCTTGAGGATGTATTGTCACGGGTGCCGGAAGAATCTTTCAGAACCGCGCCTCTCCAATCACACATCACTCTCTGTGTCAATACCCATTATGAACAGTATAGTTACTACAATAACAAATGTCAATCAATAACTATATGAAATAATAACTAAATAAGTTATTGCGATGATACTCCGACACTTAGTGCTTGTCTTCCGCAATCCCCTGTGGTACAGAAAAAATATGGAACGAGATATCTCCCTTCACGAGGTGGAAGTGTTCATGCGTCCCTTCGGCAAATATTTCAGCCGGTCGGAGGGCCGTGCGCTTGCCTCCCGTTATGTCTTGGGACTCATCCTCGAGGGCGACCGAAAATCCGTGGAACCCATGGCTCTCCGGGTGGAGGCCTCCGAACGGTCGCTTCAACGCCTTCTGACGGAGGTGAAATGGGATACGGAAGGGGTGTGGAGGGAATATCGCCGACGCATCATGACCGCTCATGCCGGTACCAATGGCTTGCTGGTGGTAGGAGAGACCCTGTTCCCCAAGCGGGGTGGTCACAGTGTCTGCGTGGCGAGGCAGTACAGCGCAGACCCGGGCAGGATGGTGAACTGCCAGATGGCGACGGATTCGATCTATGTGTGGGGGAATGCCGCCATGCCGTGGGGCATCGATCTGTACGTGCCGAAATTCTGGAGCCGGTCTGGCGATAAGATGCATCGGCTCCGAAGGCGAAACGCAGGAATTCCCGACCATGTCCGCCACCGGGAACGATGGATGCTGGGACTTGAGCAGATTGGGCAGGCGAAAGGGCAGGGGCTTGCAATAGGTTCGGTCGTATCGGGCGCTGCATTCGGGTCCGTTTCCGGGTTTCGGGACCAACTCGACGAAGAGGGCATTCCCTATGTCGTGGAGGTATCGCCGGATACCGCTGTGTTTCCCGCCGAACCGGTGTTTGTGGAAGAAGCTTCGAAAAGACGAGGCAGAGAACGATCACGGAAGCATCATCGGCGTTTCAGTGTCGATCAGATGCCGGTGGCCGTCTCCCATGTTCGTGACGCCGTTGGTGCGGGCCCGCCCGGGGAAACGGAACCATATTTTTTCACTCCCCGGCAGGTGTGGCCGGCTCAGGGATACCGGGAGGGCATCCGCCATAAACCGGCCTGGCTCGTCGTGTCGCCGCCCGGCATATCGGCAGGGGAAGGAGGATACCGCTATTTCCTGGTGACACTTACCGACGGAGCGGCTCTTGGGGGTCTGGAACGGATCGGGAGAGCATGGGAACAGGCCATGATCTGCAAACGGTTTATGATTGAGCACCTCGGCCTCCTGCATCATGAGGGCCGGTCGTGGATCGGATGGCACCGGCATGTCCTTCTCGTTTTTCTGGCCTGGAGTTTCCTTCTGGAGAGAGAACTTGTGTGCTAAGGAAATCTCTTGTCGATTACAAATGGTATTGTCTCCTGCTTATGCCGGTGGTATGTTGAAACATGGAGGAAGAATGAAGATGGAACAGTGGATATATGACGAGTTTAAACATTGCGGTGTCGATTACTCGAAGGCCGAACTGGCTGAAGCCTATGACGAACGACATCAGAAATTCCGCGATTACGAGAAAGAGTTCAAAGGCATGATGGAGTTTCTTGGAATCCGGAATACGGAAAACAAGATCATGATTGACCTGGGCTGTGGCACCGGAGCAACGGCGATTCTTGCGGCACCCCTCTTTAAGGCCGTATACGCCGTTGATGTCTCGGATGTGATGATCGAACAGGCAAAGGAGAAATCGGGGAGCACTGCTCATAACCTCACATTTGTGAACGAGGGATTTCTGACCTACCGGCATGAAGATGAGCTGGCGGATTTGGTCATTACAAAGGCCGCATTTCATCACCTGCCGGATTTCTGGAAACAGATCGCGTTGCTGCAGATCAATGCCATGTTGAAGATTGGCGGCCTGCTGTATATCCATGATGTCGTCTTTCATTTCGATCCCCGGGATTATGTCGGTACGATCAATGCGTGGATTGCCGGATTTGAAAAAGTCGCGGGAGAAGAATTCAGACAGGAAGTCGAGACACATATCAGGGATGAGTACAGCACCTTTCACTGGATAGTGGAAGGAATGCTGGAAAGAGCCGGATTTTCCATAGAAAAGGCCAAGTCGCCCAACGATTTTCTGACCGAATATGCCTGTCGCAAAGTCAGGTAATCGAATGATAACAACTTGATATAACCAATTCATCTGCCGGATGGATCGCAGCAACTACTGATTTCTTCATTAACCGGGATGGCGAAATAATGCGCAGAATTATTGTATCTGACATCTTTGGCAAGACCCCGGCCTTGGATAAATTATGCGCGGCCATAGGAGCCGATGTTGGTGTCATCGATCCGTACGCCGGGGAAGACATGGGCTTTCAGACCGAAGAACAAGCCTATGAATTTTTTATGGAAAATATCGGCTTAAACGGATATTGTCACATAGTGCAATCGACATTGGAGAAAACACCGTCACTGACCGTTTTGATAGGATTCAGTGTCGGGGCGTCCGCTGTCTGGCAAATTTCCGAGTCGTTGAACGCTGAAAAAGTGAAACGCGCAGTCTGTTTCTACGGTTCGCAGGTCAGGCACCTGACGGAGATACATCCGAATATTATGATCGACCTTGTACTGCCGACACACGAAGCCGGATTCAGTGTTGATGCATTGGCACAAAGCCTGTCGGGCAGGGAAAATGTTGTGCTTCACAGGACGCCGTATTTGCACGGTTTCATGAATGAACTGTCTAAAAACTATGACAAGTCGGGGTACACCAGATATGTCGGTTGGCTGTGCCACAGTGTCAGGTGACAAATAAAGTAACATGTAAATAGGTGAGCCGTATGAAACATACAGAGAGAAGGATTCCTTTGGTGACACCGCTCAGGATTGCTGCTTTGATTGCACTCGTCTTAACGGTTCTTTCGGGGTGTGCCTCTCGGATAAACCCTGAAACGGTACGGTTTGAAGGTCTTGAAGCGACACCCAGGCATTTCAGCGGCACCTTGACATTGCCACAAAAGAGCGATGACCCTGTACCCGTGGTGGTTCTCATTCACGGGTCCGCGGGGGTTGACGACAGGTACGCATTCCACCGTCCTGCGCTACTGGATGCCGGGATAGGGACATTCGAAGTTGATTTCAAGACCGGTGTCTTTACCTCCCTCTCCAACCGTCCGCCCATGGTAACGTTCCATCCGTGGGTTTTCGGGGTACTTAAAACTTTGCGTTCTCATCCGCGCGTCGATGCACAGCGAATCGCCATCATGGGATTTTCTCTCGGTGGTCATCTGAGCGTTTCCGTTGCTTCACAAAAGGTAGTTACACAGTGGCTGGGACCGAACCAGCCGGGATTTGCCGCCCATGTGGGGTTCTATCCCGTGTGCAAAGAGTTGCGAAAGAATTTTGATGTGACCGGACCAACGGGAGCTCCGATTCTTATACTCTGTGGAGAGAAGGATTCATGGGGCGATGGAAAGTCCTGTGGGGGTTTTTGCGACTGGCTGAACGAGGCACAACCGGGTGTTGTTTCGCTGACAGTGTATCCCGATGTCAATCACGGATTCGACCGTAAGGGATATTGGAAGGGATACGCACCGTTTGCAGAAAATCAGACGGCCATCCTTCAATGGAATGCCGAAGCGGCACAGGACAGCCGCAAGCGCGCCGTGGCATTTTTGTGTCGGGCTTTCGGTATGTGAGTATCGACGTAGCGTAGAACGGACTTACCATTATTCGTTTTAGCATTGTTTATAGGTCGGGCGGGATCGACAGGGCACATCTACTAAACTGAAATCTCATCAATATAGAACCATTTGCAATATCTAATTAGGGACCATTGATGAATAGAGAAATATATAGAATCGGATACTGGTCCGGGTCTATCGCGGTTGCGGCAACCATCGTATTTTATATCGTTCAGATGCTGCAGATTTTTGATGTTCTCAGGTATCCGAGTGACGAGATTCTAATCTATGGGTTTTCGCTTTGTATAACCATACCGTTTGTGATCGAAATACTTGCTCTACACCATGTAACACCGGTCGAGAAAAAATTCTGGAGTCATGCGGCGCTTATCTTTACGGTTATCTATGTAGTATTTGTTACTGCTAATTATGTCGTCCAACTGGCAACGGTCATTCCGATGACGCTGAGAGGTATTGCCGATGAGATTCAAATTCTCAGGCAAACCCCGCACTCTCTCTTCTGGGACTTCGATGCGATAGGGTATATCTTTATGGGGCTGGCAACCTTATTTGCGGTACCCGTGTTTGAAAAACAGGGATTACAGAAATGGGTCAGATATTCCTTCCTGGCTCACGCATGGGTTACCCCCTTGATCGCATTCGTTTATTTCTACCCCGATTTTTCGGAGAATTTACTCCTTCTTGCGACTCCTTGGGCCATTACGGCTCCGCTGTCAATGGTGTTACTTGCCATACTGTTCAAGAAGAATTACGAATTGCAGGGCAACGCAAAATCCTATTGTAGATGAAAACAGATTTTCGGTGTAAAGGGGTTCCTGTATGAAACAGTTTGAGGTCGAAGTTGAAAAGGTAACCGGTTACTGCTCGCATTCCTACGATGCGGGAGACAAATTTGTCTTCAATGGGCTGGACACGCCCGACGGATTCTGCGGGGGTGCATACACCACTCTCTTCCCGATCCTTGTCGCGCTTGGCTCCGGAGCCCGGTTCGAATTTGAGGAAGATCCGCTCTGCAAGACGAGGATGGCTTGTCCGGACAACGGCAATGTTGTATTCAGGGTCAGATTAATAACCGAATAATCAGGACAATGATAGAAATCGTTGAAGCACATACGGACGAACTGATCGTAAAGGCACAAGAACTTTTTCGGGAATATGCCGGATCACTGGATTTCGATCTGAGTTTTCAGGATTTTAATGCGGAACTGGAGAATCTTTCCGGCCAGTACTCACCTCCCACCGGCGATCTGTTTCTGGCCGTATCGGGAACCCAGATCGCAGGCTGTGCAGGGCTTCGGTATTTCGCGGAAGGAATTTGCGAAATGAAACGATTATATGTGCGGCCAACCCACAGAGGTAACAATGCTGGCAGGGAATTGGCAGAATCCGTTATCAGGGCCGGAAAACGATTCGGCTATGAACGGATGAGAATAGATACTTTGCCGTCAATGGAAACCGCAAACCGGTTGTATGAGTCGTTGGGCTTTGTGGAAATAGAACCGTACCGATACAACCCCGTTGCTGGGGCGCGGTATCTGGAATTAGACTTAACACAGTGGTAGCAAGCAACACAGGTGGTTGGGACTTATTGACGGTTGTGTTGCTCCTCGCTCCGAATTCAAAAGGGTTTTCTTTAACGATCGATGGTTCTGGTCTGAGGAGCACAATTGCAAGCCATTTATCTCTGGATTATATTCTCGAGTAGGGGCATTCTTTTCTGCACACGTTGCAGGCGAGCAGCCACCCGCCGCCCTCCGTCGAAGTGGCACTGATCTCCCTGCACCTCTTTTGATTGATGCTTACCCCATCCAGCGCCGTCTGAGGGCATGATTCGAGACAGATCCGACAATTCTCAGGACAACTCGTTTCCGTTACGTCATCAGGTATCAGTTCGAGGTTTGATATGACGGCCCCCAGCCAGAGTCGATTTCCGTATGTGCGGTTTAGCAGCAAGGTGTTTTTCCCTATAAACCCCAATCCGGCCAGGTGAGCAGAATGTTTAAGGGAGAGTATCCCTCTTCCGTACCGTTCTTGTTCGTTCCAGTATTCATATGGTTCGGATGAGGGGATCGGTACCGCTGTGTATCCTTCCTCTTCGATCTTCACAGACAGTCTTACCGAAATATCGTCTATCCGTTCGATGAGAATATCTCTTACCAGGGTATAGGGCGCATTTGAGTTTGCCTCAAAAACGCTCTTGGTAAATTGCTTTCCAAACACGATTACCGATTGTGTATCAGGCAGTATGTCATGAGGGTGAAAACCTCGCGGTGCATCGGTGAAGCGGTCGACACTGGCGATTCCGCAGATATCGGCACCCAGATGATAGACGGTATCTTTTATACAATCAGTATCCAAGGTATGATTCTCTTCCTTTCGCGTAGTAGGTTCTTTACGGCGGTATGTACAACTGTGCCGCCTGAACGTTGTTTCATACTTTTAAGTTAAATCCCGGACCGATTTCACTGGCAGGGATACCGCCGCTCACTCCCTGGTTGTTCAGATCGGGTTCGTACATAACAACAACGATGTCGTTGTCCCATTCGTCACACTTTACTATGATTGCCGTATGCTTTACAGGTAATCTTCACGTGGAGGAGTGAAGTAATCCAACACCTCTCCTGCTTCGATGATTTCGATGCTGTGTTCGACATTGGCCGGTATGGAATATGAATCTCCCGGACCGATTTCCGTATTATTCTCGGAAAATTTGATCCTGTATCGCCCGCTCAGTACATAGCCGCTTTGTTCATTGGCGTGGCTGTGAAAGAGAACACGATCTTCCGGTTTGTACAGCATCTTTGTCACCATGGACTCCGGTCCGTGGGACAGCACCAAGAAATCAACGCCATGAAAACTTTTTCTTTTTCCTTCTCGTGATGTGACGATCATTTTACCTCCTCTTGCGAATACTGTCTTTCATGCTCCTATACCCCTTGTGAGAAAATAGATTACATCATGTCTGATTCACCTCTTCACTCTTCCAATCTTCCCGTTCACCGAGTGGCCAATATCCCTTCCAGATAAGCTGTCACGGCATGTAGATCGGGGAATATCCGGTCAGCCACCGTATCAATGCCCTGCGCAGGGGGCTCGATATCGGGGATCATGAACGGGCGCATCTTTGCCTTCGCCGCGGAGAGTATCCCGCTGTTCGAATCTTCGAGGACGATACATTGTTGTGGCTTGACCCGCAATCGATCTGCCGCCAGAAGAAAGATATCGGGCGCCGGTTTCCCATGTGGAACCTCGTCCCCATAGACAACGGCATCGAATCGAACCGACAGTCGGGCTTTTTCGAGCAAGACTTCCGCACGTGAGCGCTCTGTTGATGTGGCGACGGCCGTCAGAACTACGTGGTTTTCCAGCAGATCGAGGAGTTCCAGCAGTCCTTTTTTCAGAGGAATTCCCCGCTGTTCAATGATGTCATCGGTATACCGAATGCGTAGTGCACGGGCACAGTCAAAGTCGAAGGTCGAACCTAGGGCCTGTTCATACAACATGCGTGTGTCGTGAACGTCTCGCCCGATACTCTGAATAATGAGTGCTTCCGGAATCTCACAGTGATATGTTCGTCCTGCCCGCTGCCACGCCTCAATGGCGATGCGTTCGGTGTTGAACATGAGACCGTCCATATCGAAAATCACGGCGGAAATATCAGATCTCGTTCTCAACATGATACATGCAGTTCTCCGGGTGGGGGTCGATGTTACCGTAGGTCATTATGTTATATTCCAGCGCATGCCTTAAAGAATGTGTAACAGAAGACGCCGTCGGCTTCGGTTGTTCGATACAGGGCTTTGATGCCGTTGTCGAAGACGCTTTCTTCTATGAGACCATTGTTCAAAGCCTTTTCCCTGACACCTTCAATCATTGCCGTAAAGGTATTTCGTGTAAATCCTTCGACCAGCTCCGGTTTGCTTGCATCTACATAGACCATGCGCGGAGAAACACGGCATTCTTTGAAACCTGCCTGAATGAGCAATGGAAAGAGCTCCCGTCCTATCAGGGCATTTCCCCCAGCCTGTCTCTGAAGCTCAATCTGACAATTGATCGCCTTGTTTGCGTCTTCGCTGTCAGGATAAAAGTATGTCGACCCGTGATCTCCTTCGATGACGGTGATCGTCCCTCCCCGTTTGATGAGACTCTTCAGGCAGATCAAGGCCGCGACCGGATTGTTCAGGTGCTCGAGGACAAAGCATACAAAGACATGATCGAAGGAGTGTTCTGCAAAGGGGAGGTGAAAGATATCTCCCTGCTGCAGTGTGACATTGGTAATCCCCTCGGCATGAATATTGTCCTTCGCCTGAGCGATCGATTCATCCGATATGTCGACAGAAATGAATCGGGCACCGGGACTGTTCTTGGCAAGCGTGACGGTTTGCGAGCCAACGCCGCAACCCGCTTCCAGGACGAGGCTTCTATCGGGGTATGATGTGTCGGAGTGAAGCAATTCGGTCAGTGTCTGTGCCTGGTCCTGCAGGCGCCGGTTCTCTCTATAGTTATATCCGTGAACGTATGTATGATTCATAGCTAGTACCTGTCCATATATCAAAGCCCGGGAGACACCTCGTATGCGTTATACCCATAGGGTACCCTCCTGCTGAGAGACTCGTTCAATCGGAGCACCAGAGGAGATAGGGGAAGGAAAACTCGTACCGCTCAAAATACCGCTCTCAACGAAATGGTTTTAATTTCATTTAATGGAATCCTTATTATTCAGTTACCGCTGTATGGCGTGATTCTGGTGAAGGCTTACTTTCGCTCCTTCAGTAAATCCCGTATTTCCGTAAGCAGTACTTCCTGAGCAGGGGGAAGCTTGGGCGCTTCTTCCTCTTTTTTCTTGAAAGAATTAATCGCCTTGACAGCGATAAAAATCGCAAATGCGATGATTATGAAATCGACAATCGTTTGTATGAACTTTCCATAACTGATAACCACCGCCGGGATTTCACCCGAAGCTGCTTTTATGGTCAATGCAAGGTTGGTGAAAGCGACTCCACCCAAAAGCACGCCTATGGGGGGCATAATTACATCGCCTACAAAGGAAGAAACGATTTTACCAAATGCGGCGCCAATGATGATACCGACCGCCATATCAACGACATTTCCTCTTACTGCAAATTCCTTAAATTCTTTCATCATCCCCATAATAAAACCCTCCTTGCTAAAATAGTGACCGGTTATGGTGCAACCCTAATAACCTCTCGACGAAACCTCCCACTGCTTAGCATCGATTAATCCGTATTACGACGAAGTTTACCTGCCCACGGATTGGGCAGGACACAATACTTTATTAGTGTTTAGATCCTCAATATTTCAAACAACCATTTTTGACTAATAGTTATGTCTATATCCGGGATTGGACCACACTTGTATTCTGATCATTAATATCACCAAAACAGGTTGTTAAGAAATGCTTTTTTTGAATCGTGAAGGATTGTCGATAAAGGCCTCTATGCAAGAAAGACATATGCAAGATGTGCCTTTTTGTGTATCAGGGACCAGATCCAGCAGTTCTTGAGGAATGGTGATTTTGGTGCACCAGCACGGTTCGTCACTATGAGCCATGCATTCATTGTTGGCATGGCAAAAAGGGCATATGGTTTCATCTACGATTTTATTCATTATTTTTTACCCAAAACTAATCTTTGTTGAAGAATTTGTGCTAATGCTTCTTTTACTTCAGTCACAGGATATGTGCACACTTTATTTTTGCAGATATATATGGTGGTTTGTCCCTCTATCAGTTTATTCTCAAGCAGGGATACCGTTCCTTCATTCTTTCCGCCTGATAAGAACACATCGGGCAGGTACTGCGTATCGAATTCTTTTCGTTTTGCCTCAAATTCTTTTCCTACGATAGCTACTTCATAGGACCCTCCGGCAAGCCAGGCCATCAGAATATCCCAATTTGCGTAATATGCACCGCCGGTTAAAGCGTTTTGCTTTATATTGCTCAGCATTCTTTCTGATTTCCGGATATAATCGTCATTGTAAAAATACTGTCCGAGTACAAACAGGTTTTTTGCCATTTGTGAATTTGCGGCTGGAATAACATTGTCGGTTGTTTCTATCTTACGGGCTATTAATGCCGGATCGATATCGGATGTGTAATAAAACATCTCCCTCTCTTTGTCATAAAAATGATCAATAGCGTAGGCAGTTAATTGACGCGCCTCCTGTACCCATCTTTCATCGAATGTGGCCTGATATAGAGAAATAAAAGCCTCGATCGTGAAGGCATAATCATCCAGAAACGCGTTGATGGACACCGTACCGTTTTTATAATTTCTATGTAATCTGCAATCGAGGGTCTTGATTTCCGCGTCGATAAGATAGGCATTTTTCAGGGCTATATCTAAATATTGCTTGTTGTTAAAAACTCTATACGCATCAATATAAGCCTTGAGCATAAGGGCATTCCATGAGGTGAGAATCTTATCATCAAGACCCGGTCGAACTCGCCTCGCCCTTTCTTTCAATAGGATCTCTTTTGCCTCCAGTACCCGTTCAGCTAGTTCGTTTTCCGTGATCTTATAGGTATCCGCTATCTCTTTATCGCTTGCGGATCTGAATAAGATATTCCGTCCGCCTTCCCAGTTTCCTTTTTCCGTGACGCTGTAATAGTCAATAATTACATCGGCCCTATTGCCCAATGCTCTCTGCAATTCATCCTTTGTCCATACATAAAACTTCCCTTCTTCCCCTTCACTGTCGGCGTCATACGAAGAATAGAAACCGCCTTCGTTCGATGTCATCTCTCTTTGAATGAAGTCCAGGGTTTCCCGTACAATGAGTTTGTATCGGGGGTCTTTGGTCAGTTGATAAGCGGCAGCATATAAACTGACGAGTTGCGCGTTATCATACAGCATCTTCTCAAAATGGGGCACTTTCCAGTAGGGATCGGTAGAATAGCGAGCGAAACCACCACCAATCTGGTCGTAGATTCCGCCATCGGCCATCTTGTGCAAGGTTGTTGTAATGGCCTCCAGCGCGTCCGCATTTCGGGTCAGATGATGATAGTGAAGCAGGAATTGATAGCCCACGGGCAGGGGAAATTTGGGGGCACCCTTATGTCCCCCGTTGGTGTAATCTATATCGCTTTTCCAGGCACCAAAAATACGGTCCAAGTCGCCGATGGTGAAATCCGCTTTTCCAGTATTCCCATACAACATTTCGCCGGATCGCACTCCCTGGGTGAGCGCCTCTGCCTGCTCCTGTGCCTTATCGGGATTTTGTTTCACGAACCGCAATACCTGGGTGAGCATATCAACCCATTGTGCTTGTGGTAAATACGTTACGCCATACACAGGCCGACCATCGGGCAGGGCAATGCAATTCAGCGGCCAGCCTCCGCTACCGGTAATCAATTGTACGGCATGCATATACACCTGATCGATGTCGGGCCGCTCTTCTCTGTCAACTTTAATAGAGACGAAATTATCGTTCATGAATGTTGCTACTTTTTCGTCATCAAAACTTTCGTGCTCCATAACGTGGCACCAGTGACAAGCCGCATAACCGATACTTACGATGATCATTTTATTTTCTTTCCGGGCCTTATCCAGGGCTTCTTTCCCCCAGGGATACCAATTGACAGGATTGTGAGCGTGTTGCAGCAGATAGGGACTGCTCTCGTGAATAAGGTGATTTGTGTGTTTATATTCCGGAGACTTCATGACGTTGCTTTCCTTTTATGGTTGCCGGTAAGAAGTTTTAAAAAATAACCATACAGTATGAATACTGCCTCGAATGATAATACCGTGCCAGTAGCTGATGGAATTTGTAACGGTCGTATGTATGTTCGCAAAGCAAAACACCGGACCGAAGTAGCAGTCGGGTTGCCTCGCTTCTTCGATGCCTATCACAATGTACCGAGTAAATATTGCTGCCTCTCTTCTTCGTTAAACTTTTCGATGGCGTACCTGAGCATCGTTCTTGGCATTTTTCGATAATGAGCTTTCAGAAATGCTACTTCTTGAGCTTTGTCTCGCTTCCCAACTTCTCTCAACATCCATCCCACAGCCTTATGAATCAAGTCTTCCTGATCGCCGAGCAATTGTTCTGAGATGTGCAAGGTGTCGCCAAATCGGTTTTTTTTGATGAAGTAAAAGGTGGACATAATCGCTATTCGTCGTTCCCAGAGTGAATCCGATCTTGATAGGTCATCCAATATCGATGTGTCCCGGTCTTCCAGATAGGGGCCGATAATGTAATGGGCAGAACAATCAACCAAGTCCCAGTTATTTACGTACTGAGTGTTCCTCAAATACAGACAATAGATCTTCTCTTGCTCATCGGCACGGGAGGTGGAGAAGCGGGCAACTAACAGGATCAAGGCAAAGAACCGAACCTCGTGATACTCGGACCTCAAGAGTTTTTCTGCCACACTCAATGGTGTGGTCTTATACCGTGTAACTGCCTGACGGATTACCGGAACTCGGATGCCGAGGAACATATCTCCAAAGCCATATTCACCCTCCGCTGTCTTGAAAAAATGCTGAGAGTGCCTGGCTATTTCCGGATCAGCCAGACTGCACAAATGATCTACTATCTCCTGATATTCCATATGGTAGTCCTTGTCTTCTTCCCGCATGCTGATCGACATGTCTCTATTAAACCGCGCAGCTCCAACGTGAACGGTAAGGTTATACTAGGGACGTAGATTTGAACAAAAAGCTAAAGGAGTGGGAGGGCTTCTATAATTTCCATCAGCCGTAGGCGTAGCCATCACAGTTTTATCTTGATCAGTATGCTCCCGTATTTTGTTTCCGATTCAATGTACTATGTCTGAATACGGGAGCCCTGAATTGGCGCATCAAGACGTTGCTCGATTACCGTTGATCCCCATTGTGTGCCTGATTGTTCTTCAGCTAACCGGAATCCGTATTTTTCATAGAGATGTCGTGCCGAATCCAGCCCCTGAAATGTCCAGAGGTAAACGCTATCATATTCTTTGCGTTTACAGAAAGACATTGCTTGCTTCATCAGGTAATTCCCGGCCCCTTTCCCCCTGAGACTGTCCGACACGATAAACCAGCGAAGATGTCCAATATTGCGGTTCTCTGATGATCCATTGATGGTAATCGAACCTTCAATCTTTCCATCGACGGATAGTGACCAGACGCAATCCTTAGTCTCATTGTAGTTTCTGATGAAATCGGAAAATTCCGTCGCAACCTTTGCCTCAAAGAAATATCCAAAGTTCCAGCACTCGGCATAATACTCTGCATGAAGTTCAGCCACACGCCCGATTAGGCCGGGGATATATCCGGTTACTGTTTCAAAAATGCTCATGGGTTGGTCCTGATGATGTTGTCAGTTGTCGACCCTTATGGGATTACATTTTTGCCGGCACTCATTATAGCAAACCGGCGACGATATTGAGATGTTTTTTATATGGAATTACAGTTTTTGGATGTATAATTGAATAGAGGGGTTGGGATAACCCTGTTCAACCTGTGGGTGTGTGAAAAAAGAAAATAGGAAAGGATACGGTTCTCAAGCATCGGGATATACCCTCTTGACCCCAAAAAAATCAGGAGGTGAAACGATCATGAAAAAGGTAATAACAAAACAAACTGCCTGTATTTTCCTCTGTATGATCCTTGCCTTCTCTTTCACTCCTCAGTCAGGCGCAGAAGATGCTCCTCAAGACGTTATTCGAGCCGCACAGGATGGATTGCCGCACTATTTGTCTCTTATCAGCAATGACATGGAAGACTTCGGTTTTGATGAAGACGACAATCTGGACGATGTCGTTCTCGGCCACCCGTACCGTGAAAATTACATAGATGTGGATAATTATACGGAAGGGGATACCATTTACGACGTGTTGACAGAGGGTTTGACATGGTATTTTCCGGTTATGATCGGAGATGAAACCAAGTGTTTGCTGGGTGTGTCCATGAAGGAGGGCCCCTGGGAAGCGATGATGTTTGGCAGAGCAACTGTTGCCCAAAGGATCGGGTTGGTGAGGAACGTATGGCCCCTGTCCGAAGGCTATGACCCGCTTTTCTTCACTCGTTATCCGACGAACCTTTATTTTTCTGTCCCTCAGGTGGACGAATACAACCTGACACGGCTTTTTTATGAGGATCGGGTTGAAAGTGAAGAAGAACTGATTTCACTATATGCGAATCTCCGGCCCCTTTCAGAGACAATGGCATACATAGCCTCACAGATGTCCGATCCCGGTGACGGAGATGACGAGGGAGGCGCTGGTGGTGGTGAAGTGAACGTTAGCAGTCACGGCGTTGATGCTTCTTGGACGGGATGCTTTATTGCCACGGTTCATTGAATAGAGCGGTGAGCGCCTTTCCCGTAACTCGTAACGTGGGTGGCGAACATGAGGGATTACAAGGGTTCTCCTCAGAGGTCAGTTATTACCGCAGTTACGCTCAAGCGATATTCGATAGATATAATTGCTTTCAATCCCTTCCATGCCTTATTCCATTTTCAAAGGCGGGGGAATGCAATTGCCATTGCACAAACTGCTTTTGAAATGATATGCCAAGAGCGGTATCGGATACAAGCCAGTCTCAATGCGTAGAAGCCACAGGACATTTGCTCAGTGAGATCAACCTCAAAAAACATATCGAATCTTCTTTTGATTGTGGTGTGCTGTTATGTAATCCTTC